>TARA_R110002020_G_scaffold52767_10_pt1 | contig 40990 bp, 40 predicted proteins | sample TARA_R110002020 | Tara Oceans TARA_R110002020 (sample SAMEA4396489) | marine metagenome | biome: Westerlies Biome; feature: [MES] marine water layer (ENVO:01000295) within the mesopelagic zone...; material: water (ENVO:00002006), including particulate matter (ENVO:01000060) such... | reverse complement strand
TGGCCAGACGCAGGAGGTGCGGCACCACGATCCCGATAAAGCCGATCCCCCCCGACACGGCAACGGCCGATCCGATCGCTGCGGCGACGGTCAGGATCGCGAGGTTCTTGACGCGCTGCACCGGGATGCCCATGTGCGCGGCCGTCGCCTCGCCGAACGCCAGACCGTTCAAACCACGGCCCAGCAACCCCGCGCCGATACAGGCGGCGGCCATGATCGGCACTGCGATCATCACCTTCGTCCATGTCGCCCCGGCCAGCGAGCCAAGGCTCCAGAATGTCAGGTCGCGCAACTGCGCATCATCAGCCATGAAAACAAGGATGCCTGACACGGCTCCGGCCAAAGCGCCCAGCGCAATACCCGCGAGCAGCATCGTCGCGACCGATGTACGTCCGCGCCGCGTGGACACCCGGTAAAGCACCATCGTAGCCCCCCAGCCCCCGAAGAAGGCCGCGAGGGGCACCAGATAGGGGCCGAGTGTGCCGAAGACCACCGCAGGCAACAGGCCGCCCAGCACAATTGCCACGATCGCCCCCAACCCTGCGCCCGCGCTGACCCCGACCAAACCGGGATCGGCCAGCGGGTTGCGGAACAGGCCCTGCATCACGGCCCCCGACACCGCAAGCGACGCCCCCACCGAAATGCCCAGCAGCAATCGCGGCAGACGGATGTCCCACAACACAATCTGCTCCATCCGGCTGAGCGGCTCACCCACCGCAAGTTTTTGCAGCGCGCCCCAGAGCGACGTGCCGGAGGCGCCAAAGGCGAGACTGATCAGGGCAGTTATCACCAGAGAGGCCGCCAGCACCAGTTGCGTGCGCCGTGCCGTCGCGCGCCGGTCGAGGAACGCGGCTGCCTGTATGAACGCCATGTCTCAGCCCCCGTATAGCGCAGCGCGCAGGTCGGTCACTGCGGCGGCGGTGCGCGGCCCGAAGCCGAGCAGGTAGAGACCGTCCATCCGGATGACTGCACGGTCACGCCCCGCCGGAGTGGACGCGATGGAAGACAGCGCCACCAGCTCGTCAACCGTACTGTCATGCGTGCCTTCGCGCTCCATCATAAGGATCACATCGGGGGCCGCCGCGATCACGGCCTCGTCGGTCATCGGCTTGTAGCCCTCGAACGCCGTCACGGCGTTCTGCGCGCCGGCCATCGCGATCATGCTTGCCGGTGCCGTGTCTGCACCCGAGGCCATGATCCGGCCTCCCTGAGTGCTGAGCACAAACATCACGCGCTTTTTCTCACCGGTCCAATCGCGGGACCTGGCGGTCACCGCCGCAAGCTCGGTGACAATCCGGTTGGCGAGCACGCGGGCCTTGGCGGGCTCACCAATCGCCTCCCCCACCACGCGCACTTTGGTCGCGATGCCTTCGGGTGAAAATCGCTCTGGCACCGTTACAAAATCAATGTTGGCAGCATTCAGCACCGCGATGGTCTCGGGCGGTCCTGCGCCTTCCTCGGCGACGACGAGTTTCGGATCGACCGACAGAACGCCCTCGGGCGACAAGGCCCTCATGTAGCCGATATCCGGCAAGGCTTGAGCATCAGGCGGGAAAGTAGATGTGCTGTCGCGCGCCACCATACGGTCGCTTGCCCCAAGGGCAAAAATGATCTCTGTTACAGATCCGCCGACGGCCACGATACCGCCCTGCTTGGTCTGAGCCAATGCGGAACCGGCGGTGACTGCCGCGCACAGCGCAAGCCCGAGCATACGCCGCATCATGCGAGCACCTCTTCGGACAGCCCTTCAAGCCCCTCGACCAGCCGGCCCCACGCGGGACGGTTGTCACGCTGCTCCTTGCCGACACCGAAGACCTGAAAAATCAGCCCGCCCGTGGCATTGAATGCCTCTACGGACACCGCAGGACCACGTTGCGTAGGTTTTTCGACCGCCCAGACTTCGGCAATATGATCAAGTCTGAGATGCAGGTTGAAGTCTGGATCAAGCACGTTTTGCCAAGGCCCCATCGGTTTGAGCGTTTGGACCGGGCCGGAGTGTATCTGGATGCAGCCGCGATTGCCGGTGAAGATCATGACCTCCACCCCGGTTTCCTGCACGGCCCGAAGCATCTGGTCCACAGCCCCGACAGCCAGCGGCCGCACAAAGGGCGCGCCCGCGATCCGGTAGGCACCCAGCCGGTTCATGCGCAGCTTCGACGTCAGCCGCATGAACTGGTGCGTATCGGTCATCCGCGCCCATTCCTTGCGCAGGATGTCGACCTTCGCGGCATCGGATTTGGGCATCTCGTCAGGCTGACGCTGATCCACCTCGATCGTGTCGGGCTGGTCCGTGGTGGCAAGCCTGTCGCGCGCTGCGTCCCATGCGCCAAGGTACGAGCCGTCGCGCAAATAGATCTTGTGCACCGCGTCGCCCGCCGCGTCGAACACCTGAATGCTGCGACGGATGCCGGTGTCGATCTTCTTTTCGACCATAAAGGCGTGGTGCCAATGTGTAGGAAATATCCGCAGGTCGATGGCGTCATTCAATACCATCGAAGCATGGGCACCGGATTGGTAGTTTGCATAGGTTCCCACCTTTTCGTTCACGCAAGCCGCATTGCGGGTCAGGGCCATGACCTCCCCCAGCGTTTGCGCCGCCGCCATGATCCCGTCCGGATGCGCTGTTATCCGGGTGGCCCCGCCGCCCACCTGAGCGGCGATCAGCGCCGCTTCGCTGATCCCGAGCTTGTCGGCAAGGTCGCGCTCTCGCATCGAGGCGTTTTCCGCAAGAGCAGTGCGGATTTCTGATGGGGGAAGAATCGTCTGGGGGATCATAGGTCACCTGCGCATGGTATTTGAAGGGAGGGCTGGCCTGGCACCTGAAGTGGCGCACGCGCTGGCAAAGAGTGCAAAATCGTCGCAATCTTTATAGTTGACCATTTTAGTAAGCTTTATTAAGGAGTGCAAGTGTCTGTTTGCACGACACGGATATTTTCACAGCCATGCCAGCCTCCCGCAAGCGAACGGCCCCAATGCTTTCGCGAGGACTCCTATGTCGAAATCCACCTCACTCTGGGCGTATCTTTCAGGTACGACCGCCACCCTTCTTATATTCAGTGCAGCCCCCGCACAGGCGCAGGATGGCTTTCTCGGCACGCTTGTACTGGGAGAAAGCAAACGCGAAGTGCAGACCAACACGGCGGTATCTGTCACCGACGTGGATCAGGAAGAGATCGACGACCGGCAGGCCGGCACAGTGGCCGAGCTTATTGATTCCGTTCCGGGCGTAAGCCTTGTCAACGGCTCCACGCCGCAGGGGTCCGGCATCAATATCCGCGGTTTTGGTGCGAATGGAACCTATGGCACCGATCAGAAGGTTGCAGTGCAGGTCGACGGTGCCAGCGTCGGGGCTGAAGAGTTGTACCGGATCGGCACGCAACTTTTCACCGATCCCGCCCTCTACAAATCTGTCAGCGTAATCCGGGGCACGGTCGGCAGCTTTGAATACGGCTCTGGAATCGTGGGAGGTGTCGTGCGGCTGGAGACCAAGGACGCGTCGGACTTCACCGGTGGCGAGATCGGATTCAAATTCGGGCAGACGCTGGAATTCACCAGCAACGGCAACGGCGTCACCTCTTCCTCCATCCTCGCCTGGCAACCGGCGCAGAACATGGAGTTCTTGCTCAACTACACGTGGCGGGATCAGAATCTGCAGCAGGACGGCAGCGGCGCAACCATTGGCAACAGCGCCTTCACGCTGCCTTCGGGGCTGGTCAAGGCAAAATACAGGTTTGGACAGGACAACAACCAGTCACTGACCTTCAGCTTCAGCCAGACGGACTCCAGCGAACGCGATGTGCCGTTCGACAGCTTCACGACGACAACGGATGTCTTTGGGAATGTCGACCGCGACACGCTTTCGCGCACGGCTGTGCTGTCCTATAATTACAATCCTCTAGGCAACGATCTGGTGGATCTGACCGTGGCGCTTTCTTACGCGGACCAGCAAATAGATCAGAGCTATGTACCCGGCAGTTCCATACTCGAAGGGACGCCAGGGTTTGCGGGACTGGCGCCGCTGGTAAACGCCGATCACCGCTACCGTACCGAGAAGCTGGCATTCAAAAACACGAGCCTGTTTCGCACCGGCGCTGTCCAACATGACCTGCGCACAGGTCTCGAATTTATCCGCAAGACCCGTCTCGATGCGAGTTCCGCTCCCGGAGGGACCGACAACCGGGTCGCGTTCTTTGCAGTGGACGACATGCAAATCGGCGATGCATGGACCGTGACACCCGCGCTGCGCTACGAGACCTCACGGATCGAAGGATCCACCGCTCCGAATGACGGCACCTTCAAGGACGATGCCTTAATGGGCGGGCTGTCCTTGCGCTATGCGTTCTCGGGCGGTCTGTCCCTCTTCGGTAGCGCGGCCTACACCGAATCCCTGCCGATCATTGACGACCTCAACAGCGCCACGTTGATCACCCAATCCGAAAAAGCGCGCAGCTACGAGTTGGGCGCAGCCTTCGAGCGTGACGGGGTGCTGCAAAGTGGCGACAGGTTGGCGCTGAAAGGCACAGTCTACAAGACGACGCTCTATGATGTTACGTCCTACACGTTTTCATCTGCGGGCCCCGGCATTCCACTTGACCGGGTTGAGACGCAGGGACTTGAGCTCGAGGCCTCCTATGCCATGGAAAGCGGCTTCTACGCCGATCTGAACACCAACATCGTGAGCGGTGAGGAAGTCGGCCCGGGTGCAGTTACCGACTGGCGCAACACGCCTGCTGACAGTCTGCGCGTGACGCTGGGCCGCAAATTCGGGGATGCGCTCGACCTCAGCTGGGAGACTGTCGCCAATGCCTCGGTTGACACTGCAGCCACGACCGTCGGGGGCTTCGCGGTCCACAACCTGCGCGCAACCTACGTGCCGCAAAGCGGCGTGCTGAAGGATACGAAAATTCGCGTCGGGATCGAGAACCTGTTCGATCGTGACTACACGCCTCACCTGTCTACCCGTCCGGCACCCGGCCGCAATGTCAAGCTGACACTCAGCCATGTATTCTGACGTATCTGAATGAGACCGCTTTCCTGCACGCACAGGAGGCGGCTCCTGCCCTGTCAATTGAATTGACCGGGCAGGCCCACAGCGCAACGCGCTGTTCCGGGATGCGGCTGCTCCAACTCAGCGGTCTTGCGGGTGGGTCCATCCATCCGTGCACCCAGACCACTAAATCTGGCAAATTTTCAGGAAAAAGCCTTTGCACAATGAGCCGAGGCCGCCACGCCATCAATCAACTGAACTCCCGTTTCAGCCGAGAGAGCGGCTTTGAGGTGCGCCATACCGGCGCAGCCAAGTATGACTGACCGGGCGCCTGCATCAGCGGCCCGAGCGATGGTTCGGGCCAGCTGTTTTTCCACCCCGGCGCCACCCGCTTCAACTTCGAGAACCGCCAGACCAGAGGCAAAGACGCCCGCACAGGCATGATCATAGCCATAGTCAGCGACATTTCCGGCGATCACCGGAACAGAAACAGCGAGCGTCGTCACGACAGCGAAAGGATTGGCATGTAGTGCTGCGATTGACATGGCGGCTTGGCCGATCCCGATCACAGGGCAATGCGCGGCAGCGCGCAGCTGCGCAAGCCCCGTGTCATCAAAACATGCGATGACGATCACATCCGCCTGCTCGGCGCGCGCACGGGGCAACAGGGCGAGCGTACCTTCAATTGCCGCCGCTCCATCTTCGGGCCCTTGAATGACAGGTGGGCCTGCATGATTTGTCCACCCGAGTATGTCATCCTGGGGCGCCGCCGCCCGTGCGGCTGATACTATACTATCGGTCATCGCCTCTGTTGCGTTCGGATTGATGTAGAGGATCCGCATCTTCAGACCCGGCTGCGGGCGGTACGGGCCCAAACGTGCAGGACTTCACCCGCCTCTGTTGACAGGTGCTGCTCCGAGGGCATGAGCCTGTCAGCGACCGGACGCCCGCATTCGTGGATCAACCGGTTCACATCCACCGGAAAGCGTGCCTCTTCCGGCAAACCGCCAAGTGCGGCACCGGCCTGCTCCATATCGGCGGCGAAGTAGAGCGTTTCGATCCCCGCGATGTTCATCGCTGCCACGCACAGCGGGCAAGGCTCACAACTGGAATAGAGATCACAGCCGCGCAGGTCGACGGTTTGCAGGTTGCGGCAGGCATCGCGGATGGCCTCGGTCTCTCCGTGCGATGTCGGATCGTGATTGAGCAGTGAGCGGTTGATCCCTTCACCGACGATCTTACCGTTCTTGACGATGACTGCTCCGAACGGCTCGAGGCCGCGCGTCTCGATCGCCTCTGCGGAAATGCTGATCGCGCGACGCATGAAGTCTTCATTGTACATATTTTATATCCCTTTTCGTTATTCTGCGGCAAAGCAGGCGACGCGCCGGTTGTGCACCTCGGCGCGACGCTGGGGGCGTTCGGCCTTGCAGCGGTCAAACGCCAGCGGGCAGCGCGGGTGAAAGCTGCACCCCGAGGGCGGAGATACGGGCGACGGGACTTCTCCCCCCATCGGGCTGCGGTCGCGCTTGGGCGCTTCCAGATCGGGAATGGTCTCAAGCAGCAGCCGCGTATAGGGGTGCAGCGGATTGGCAAACAGATCCGCGCAAGGCTGGATCTCGACGATGCGGCCCAGATACATCACCGCGATCACATCGGCCATGTGGCGGACCACGCTCAGATCATGGCTGATGAAAAGATAGGTCAGCCCCATTTCTTTTTGCAGCTTTTTCATGAGGTTCAGCACTTGCGCTTGCACCGAGACATCAAGGGCCGATGTCGGCTCGTCGCAAACGAGAAACTCCGGATCGCCCGCGAGCGCACGCGCAATGGAAATCCGCTGTCGCTGCCCGCCCGAGAATTCATGCGGAAACTTCACCCCGTCAGACGGGGAAAGGCCCACTGTGCGCAACAACTCGTCGACACGGGCGGACACCTGCTCGGAAGGAGTGTCGGGGCGCAGTGTGCGCAAAGGCTCTGCAATGATCCGGCCCACGCGCCAGCGCGGGTTGAGACTGGCGAAAGGGTCCTGAAAGATCATCTGGAGGCGGTCGCGGTCGCCATGAAACCGGATTTTGCCGCTTGAGGGCGGCAGCAATCCGGTCACAAGCTTTGCGATGGTGCTTTTGCCGCAGCCGGACTCGCCTACGAGCGCGAGCGTCTGGCCCCGCTGGATCACGAAATCGACCCCGTCCACGGCACGCAGGGTCCGGCGTGGCTTGCGTTCGATCACTCGGTTGAGCCAAGGAGCAGATACATCGAAGCTGCGCTCCAGCGCGTCGACTTCCAGAATAGCTTGAGGGCGTATTTTCATGCGACTTCTCCTTCAATGGCCAGCCAGCAGGCCGCGCCGGCATCAACCGAGCCGATTTGCGGCACCTGTATTCGGCACTTCTGGCCCGCAAATGCGCAGCGCGGGTTAAACGCGCAGCCCGCTGGAATGGCATCGAGGCGTGGCATGGACCCCGGGATCATCTGCAATTCCTCCACGTCCTTGCGCAAAGACGGAATCGAGCCCATCAGACCTGTGGTATAGGGGTGTTGCGGGCGGCGGATCACGTCATCGACTGCCCCCACCTCGGCCAGCCTGCCCGCGTACATCACGGCAACGCGGTCGGCAGTTTCGGCGATCACACCCATATCATGCGTCACCAGCAGCACCGCCGTTCCACGCTCACGGCACAGCCGCTTGAGAAGCGCGGTGATCTGCGCCTGTATCGAGACATCGAGCGCGGTCGTAGGTTCGTCCGCCACGATGAGTTCGGGTTCGGCGCACAGGGCAAGGGCAATCACGATGCGTTGCCGCATGCCGCCGGAGAATTGGTGCGGGTAGCTGTCAATCCGCTCCTCTACCGCCGGAATGCCAACCTCGCGCATCAGCTCTTTTGCGCGTGCGCGCGCCTGTCGCTTGTCGAGGTTGGTATGAAGGCGGATTGTCTCACTCAACTGGTCGCCGACGCGAAACAGCGGGTTCAGCGAGGTGAGCGGGTCCTGAAAAATCGCACCGATCCTGCGGCCACGAACCGACTGCATGACGCGGTCGTCGAGATTGTCGATCCGGTCACCGGAGAGGTGGATGGACCCTGCCGCAATCCGGCCGGGCGGCTCGAGCAGGCCCAGAATGGCCATGCCAGTCATAGATTTGCCCGCGCCCGATTCACCGACCATCCCCAGGATTTCACCACGCCGGATTTGCAGTGAAATGTCATCGACTGCGGTCAACACACCCTTTCTTGTAGGGAATTCGACGCTCAGATTGCGCACATCAAGAACCACGTCACTCACGGTGCTGCCCTCCTGTAGCTGGGGGTGAATATTTCGGAAACAGGTGGATGGCTGGTGGTGCGATCGGGGTATTTTTCAATCAATCCGTCGAATTGTGCTTGCGCACGCGCGGCGTCCTTGCCCGCGTCTATGCCGGGAATGACGCCGTCTTTCATCACATGGCGCCCGTCGATCCAGACATCGCGCACGTCACGCCCCGACGATGATGTCATGAGCGTCTGCACTGGATCAGTGGTTTGCATGTTGGTGCGCAGATCAATAACGGCGATGTCGGCTTTGGCCCCCGGCATCAGCCGCCCCAGATCATGGCGGTTCAGGGCCTGCGCGCCCCCCAGCGTCGCCGCATCGAACATCTGCTCGGACCGAACCGCATCCACGCCATCAGCCAGCCGCGCGGTCATCATGCCGATCTGCATGTTCAGGATCATGTCAGCCGGATGGGTATCCGTGCCAAGCCCGATATTGATGCCCTTCGCACGGCACTTCGGAAAAGACCTGAGCATCGCGCCATGACGTGCGGACACCAACGGGCAATGCACCAGTGTCGCACCCGCTTCTGCGATGAGATCAAATTCGGCTTCCGTCGCTTCTGTCCCGTGGGGCAACAGCCAGTTGGACCGAAGCGCACCGATCCGATCCAGCCACTCAATCGGCGCGCTGCCGTGTTGTTCGCGCACCAGTCGCACCTCGGTGGGTGACTGGCTGCAATGCTGGCGCACGGGCACACCCATGTCGCTGGCAATATCAGCCGTGCGTTGCAGCAGCGCCTGCGTGCAGGTCTCAATGCGGTCGGGTGCGAACATTGCGCGCACAAGACCTCCCGCCGTCTTCTCAATCCGGCCTGCAAACCCTGCGGCTTGATCGAGCCCTTCCAACCCGCGCGCCTCGTCATAGACTGCGCGGATGTTGCCCGCCGCATCCGTGACCTGCCCGCCGCTGCGGTAGGCGGGCCCGAGGTAGACACGCAGCCCGAGATCTTGCGCGGCCTGTGCTGCGGCGTCAAATTCCGCAACTGTCTCGCCCCATGCGCGGTAGAACAGCGAGGCGATGGGAAGTGCTGTGGTGATCCCGTTGCGGATCAGCTGCGCAAAAGCATGGCGCTTCTGGAAGGCCAGTTCTTCTGGCGCGTACATCTCATAGGGGCCTCGCGCCACATAGGTTTCTGGCCAAACGCGCCCTTTTTTCCATGCAGGACCGTTATCATAGCCAAGGATCGTCGTATCGAGATCCGACAGCGCATCAAGGTCGATGAAACCGGGAGAGATGATGGCCTGCCCATAGTCGATGCGCTGTGTGACTTCGCCCGTGAATGTCGCGCCCACATGCAGCACGCGCGTACCCTCCAGCACGACCACACCGTTTTCAAACACGATGTGGTGGCCGTCCTGGTGGCCGATCACCCAACGGGCAGTCAGAAGCGTCCTGTCTGACATCAGGGTGCCTCGATCACGCAGATGCCGTCACGCGCGGTGATCTCGCCGGACTTGAGCACCAGTTTACGCGGGGCATGCGTGACAACCGCTTCGGCCAGCGTCTCACCCTCGACCAGCACGCAATCTGCGTGACAGCCGATATCCAGCCCGTAGCCTTCGATCTCCATGATCGCGGCACCGCCACTGGTGCAGATCTCCAACGCCAGTTCAACTTCATCATCGCGGCGCAGGTTGTTGCGCATGCCGATGTGCATGGCCTTTTCCAGCATGTCCGAATTGCCGTAAGGCCCCCATGTATCACGGATACCATCACAGCCTGCGCCGGTCAGGATGCCATGCGCGTGCAGTTCCTTTACCAAGGGCACCGGCGTGGAGGCAGGTGCTGTCGTCAGGATATGAATACGGTTTTCGGCAAGCTTCTCGTGCAGCCCCGCCACATAGGCGCGGTCCACGGCCCCGAGGCAGAAGGCATGGCTGATCGCGACCTTGCCCTGCATACCGAGCGCCACAGTCCTGTCGATAATTTCCTCCATCGAGAACCATCCCAGCGCGCCCTGCTCATGCAGGTGGATATCGATTGGCTTGCCGTGCTTTTCTGCCAGCGCGAAAACAGTGTCGAGGTGGCCCTTGGGGTCATGCTCCATACCGCAGGGATCAATGCCGCCTACCAGTTCGGCACCCATCGCCAGCGCCTCGTCCATCAGCTCGGCCGTGCCCGGGCGGGTCATCATGCCCGATTGCGGGAAAGCAACGATTTCGATGTCGATCAGACCTGCGAGTTTTTCGCGGGTGGCCATCACGCCCTCAATACCCGCAAGCCCGTGATGGGTGTCCACGTCGACGTGACTGCGGATGTGGGTGCATCCTTTGGAGATGGCAAGGATTGCGTGCCGCTCGCTTTGCACACGCGGGTCGAGACCCAGCGAGACCTTTACCTCACGCTCGTTGTTGATCTTGTCGATCAGGCGTGGGCCGACTTCGTTGCGATACCACGGCAGGCAGAGCAGGGATTTGTCCAGGTGGGTATGCGCCTCAATCAGTCCAGGGATCAGAATGCGGCCACCGCAGTCAATCACTTCGGCGCCTTCGGCGGCGGTTGCCGCAAATTTACCATCGATGATATGCAGATCCGTCGCCGGAGCGCCCATGGGCCGAACGTTTTTCAGTGTCTTGGAGGTCATTCTATTCACCGTAGTTTGGGGTTGAGGGCATCGCGCAACCAGTCGCCGATCATGTTCACGGACAGGACGATCAGGCAAAGCTGGATGGAGGGGAACACGACGATCCACCACAGGCCAGAAAAGAGATACTGGTTCCCGATCCGGATCAACGTTCCAAGGCTGGGCTGGTCCGGGGGCATCCCCACACCGAGGAACGACAGCGTCGCCTCCGACAGGATCGCGAGGCCAAAGTTCAGGGTCGCTGCCACCATGATCGGTGTCAGGCAGTTCGGCAGGATATGTTGCAGCATGATGCGCCAGGGCCGGACACGGATCAGACGGGCCGCGTGCACATATTCTTTCTTTGCCTCGACCATCGCAGAGGCTCGTACAGTGCGGGCATACTGTACCCAAGACGGCACCGCGATGGCAAAGATCAGGATCGGCGCGGCCAGCACCCCTTTCAAGCCGGTCGGCAGGGACGCAGTGGCGATGGCCGTGATCAGAATGGCGATAAGGATGAAGGGCATCGACAGCAGCACGTCCCCTACCCGCATGATCACATTGTCGACCCAGCCGCCAAAATATCCGGCAATCAGCCCGAGCGTGAGCCCGACGACAAGTGCCAAAATGACCGAGGCAAAACCGATGATCAGCGAGATTCGCGAACCGTACAGCACCGCCGACAGGATATCGCGGCCCTGCGTATCGGTGCCCAGCAGATAGGGCCATTGGCCTTCCGCACTCCAGATCGGCGGGATCTCGGAGTTCCAGAGCAGGAGCGCGGAGAGGTCATAAGGGTTCTGCGGTGTGATCAAAGGTGCTGCAAAAGCGGTGACAGCGACCAGTGCCAGAAGGGCTGTGGCGAAGATCGCCGAAGGATGTGTGCGAAAGGAATGCCACAGGTCGCTCTCGCGCAACCGGGCAAGCCGCGAGGGGCGAACGGGTGGCTGAAGTGGATCAGTTGCGACTTGATCAGTCTTGCTCATGATGTTCTCCGGATCAGCCATTGGAGCGGGCCGTGTCATCGCGCAAGCGCGGGTCTACCCATGCGTAGGTGATGTCGACAAAGGTATTCAGGGTTACGAAAATGAATGAGACGATCATCAAGTAGGCGGCCATCACCGGAATATCGACAAAGGTTACGGCCTGAATGAAGAGCATTCCCATACCGGGCCACTGAAAGACCGTTTCGGTCACCAGTGCGAAGGCGATCAGATTTCCGATCTGCATACCCGTCAACGTTATCACCGGCATCAGGCAGTTGCGCAGCGCATGCCGCCATTGCACCCGTGCCTTTGGCACACCGCGCGCGCGGGCGAACTTGATGTAATCGGCGCGTAGGGTCTCCAGCATCTCGGCCCGTACCAGCCGCATCACCAGTGTGACCTGAAACGTGGAAAGCGATATGGCGGGCAGGATCAGGGCCGCCCTACCGGAGGGTGTCAGCAAACCGGTGGACCACCAACCGATCTGGACTGTCTCTCCACGTCCAAACGCAGGCAACCAGCCCAGAGAGACCGAAAATGCGAGGATAAGCAGGATACCCACAACGAAGCTGGGCAGCGATACTCCGACGATCGACCCCAGCTGGAGCATGTTGGCCAAACGCGTTTCCCGGTAGACTGCCGTGATCACACCTGCAGGAATGCCGACGACAAGGGATATCACCGTCGCCACCAGGACCAGTTCGAGCGTGGCAGGAAAGCGTTCCTTGATCAGCACCATCACGTCTTGCTGGTTGCGGTAGGAGATCCCAAAATCGCCCTGTGCGGCATTCGTAACAAAACGGGTGTATTGCGTGACAAAGCTGTCATTCAGGCCAAGCCGCTCGCGCAACTCGATGCGGTCGGCCTGTGTCGCCTGTTCATTGACCATCATCTCGACGGGATCACCAAAAAAGCGGAAGATCACGAATGCCAGCAGCGCCACAGCGAGCATGACAAACAAAGCATTGGCCGTGCGTTTGAGCAAAAAAGCTATCATTTGAGACTTCCCTTTGGGGGTGCCAGTTTGGTGCGCCGGACCGCCGTATGGGCGGTCCGGCTTTCAAGGTCAGGAGTCGGACGCCATACGCGCAAACCACAGACGGGGCTTGGCATCGGGGAAGAGCGGCATCTCAGCGACATCATCTGTGATGGCCCATGCCATGGGCTGCTGATGGAGCGGGATCATTAGCATCTCGTCCTTCACGATTTGCAGCGCTTCGGTTTGCAGTGCAAGCCGCGCGTCAAGATCAAGTTCGCTTCCCGCGGCCTGGATCAGCTTGTCAAGTTCGGGGTAAGACCAGCCGCCCCAGTTGAAGACACCAGCGTTCCCTTCCTTGGAGTGGAAAATCTGCAAAAGCGGTGAATAGCTGTCCAGCAGCGGCAACGTGGCCCAGCCAAGGGTGTAGATGTCAGTCTGGCCGTTTGTCCGCTTGGGCGATTGCACGGCGCGCGGCGCCACGCTGAGCTGCGGTGACAGGCCGATCCGGCTCCACATCGAGGCGATGGCCTGACAGAACTGTTCTTCGTTCACCAACCCATCGCTGAGACAGTTGAATTCAAATTCCAGCCCTTCGGGCACCCCCGCTTCGGCCAGTAGGGCACGCGACGCGTCAGGATCGAACCCTGGCAGCGTATCGAGTGCTTCGGTATAGCCCGGGATGGCTGGAGCGATGACAGCGCCGGCAGTACGGGATTTGCCCCGCATCACGCGTTGCTGGATCAGGTCGAGGTCGATCGCCTTGTAAAGCGCCTCACGCGCAGACTTCTGGGCGAAGGGATTGGGCTCGCCGGTCGTCAGGGTGTCGCGGAAGGGAAAGCCGATCATCACGGTGCGCAGATCGACACCTTCCAGAACCTCGACATTCGGCGCGCTGGCAAGGCGCGGCAGATCCTGTACCGGCGCATCCTCGGTGAAGCTGATCTCGCCCGAGAGCAGTGCCGCTACGCGGGTCGCGGCGGAGTTCACCGGCGTCAGTTCGATCCGGTCAAGGTTGTGCTGTGGCTCGTCCCACCAGTCGGGGTTTACGACAAAGACGGTCTTCGCATCCGGCTGGCGGCTTTCAACGACAAACGGTCCGGTGCCGTTGGCGTTATAGGTCGCGTAGCCTTCGGTGCCTGCACCTACATCGGTGGGCTTCAGCGCGTCATGCTCTGTCATCCATTCTTCGTCAAACATGTGGATGTTCGTCAGATCGTTGAGCAGCAGCGGATAGGTGCCGTTCAGCGTGATATCTACGGTAAAGTCATCGACGACTTCCGAGCTGACGTAGGCGGGAAGGTTCCCTTTGAGCGGTGATGTCTCGTCGCTCACCCGCGTCAGTGAAGCGACCACATCTGCAGCGGTGAAGGGGTTGCCGTTGTGGAACGTCACACCTTCGCGCAGTTTGAAGCGCCACGTGATCTGGTCCTCCAGCACCTCCCAGCTTTCTGCCAGCGCCGGTTCGATCTTGAGATCCTTGTTGTAGCGCACCAGACCTTCATAGACGTGGTTGAGCACGTTGATGGTGAAGCTGTCGCCAAAGGAATACGGGTCGAGCGAACCAATGTCGCGGTTTGCCCCCCACTTCAGAACGTTCTCTGCGTGAGCGGTGCCTGCAAATGCAGCAACTGCCGCCGTTGCGAGCAATAGATTTCTTATCTTCATAATCTTGGCCCCATCCGTTGAGATTGTATTTAATAGTTGGAGAAATTGGATACGATGTGCATTGCTTGCATGCCAAATGTCAGCAAGCAAGTAAATTGTATCCGATTGACGATAAAAATTGTATGCGATATGAATTGTGCAAATTTGATAGGCAGAGCTGATAATGAGTGACACAAAGAGCACCCTGACCGACGCGGTATACGACCTGCTGCGCAAGGCGATCATCGAACAGGCGCTAAAGCCGGGGATGCGATTGCCAGAAGATACGGTAGGAGAGAAATTTGGGGTGTCGCGCACCATCGTGCGCCACGCGCTTGTCCGGCTGGAGAACGAAGGACTGGTTGTGTCGCGCCGCAACAGGGGCGCGTTTGTTGCCGAACCCTCCCGCGAAGAAGCACAACATGTATTCGAACTGCGCCGCTGCCTCGAAAGAGAAGTTATAAGGCTTTTATGCCATCGTATGACTGAAAACGGCTATGATCGGCTCGAGGCGCATGTGCGGCAGGAGAAGTCGGTCAAAGGCAAGGATGGCCCTGTGTCGATCCGCCTGTCGGGCGAATTTCACATCCTGCTGGCCGAACTGACCGGGAACACCCTTCTGACCCGCTACGTGTCCGAGGTGGTTCTGCGCTGTTCGCTGATCATGTCGCTCTATGCACGCAACCATTCGTCCGACTGTGCGGTCGACGAACACAGCCAGATCATTGAGGCAATCCGCGCAGGTGATGAAACACGCTCCAGCGACATTATGGAGCATCATCTGACTGCGGTCGCGGACCGGGCCGAGTTTTCTGTCAATGCAGATAGTATCCAATCTATTCTGTCCCGCTATGGTGAGGAACTTGCCCAATGACACTGAAAGACGGCTATCACGCCTTTGATTTCGCAGATTTGTCCCCGCGCGATGCGTATAAAATCATGATCGGCACCATCGTTCCACGGCCCATCGCCTGGGTCACGACAATATCGCCCGACGGCATCGTAAATGCCGCGCCCTATTCCTTTTTCAACTGCCTTTCGGCCGATCCGCCGATCCTTGCACTGGGCGTGGAGAACAAGCCCGATCGCAGCTTCAAGGATACCGCCTACAACATTCGGATGACCGAGTGTTTTACGGTCAACATCGTTGATCGTGCCAATGTCGAGGCGATGGCAATGACAGCAGCAGGTGTGGCGCCGGAAATTGACGAGCTGGAGTTGGCAGGGCTCACGGCAGCGCCGGGTGAAAGGGTTGCCTGCCCACGGATCGCAGAGGCGCCGGTCGCGTTCGAGTGCGAGCGCTACCTTGGCATCGCCGTGAGTTCTGCGCGCGAAATCATACTCGGGCGCATTGTCAGAGCGCACATCCGCGAGGATATCATCAACCCCGCAAACTATCATTCAGACCATGAAAAGCTTGACGCGCTTGGCCGTATGGGCGGCGATGGATATGCGGGGACCACGGATTACTTTGATTTTCCGACACCATCGGTACAGCAGGCCATGAGCCGGTTGGACGAGCCGTAGGCGATCAAGGAATACAAGACGAGGTTATGCGTTTGCGCGTGTCGCCTTTCTTGTCCAATTCGACAGCGGCATCGTAACCATTCTTGCCGATCGTTTTTGATCGGGACACCGGCAGCGGCGTGTAGGCTGTGCATTACCACAGCCAAACGCCACATATGCGCCTTTTCACTCCTGAGAACGAAGCACACAGCTGGTCAGTATTGCGCCCGCAGATACTCCATCACCGCGGCACGCACCGACATGTCACCAGCCGCGCGCGACGTCATGATCACATCGCGAACCTCACCCAGATCACAGCGCCGCAGCAAACTTTTGACCGGCCCGATGGAGGCAGGTCGCATCGACAGCGTCCGCAAACCGATCGCAGCAAAGCACAGCGCTTCTACCGGTCGCCCCGCGTCCTCGCCACAGAATGACACAGGCGTAGCCGAAGCCGCGCAGCGCTGCACGATGCCTTCCAGAAACGTCAGGAAACTGTGGTTAAGCGTGTCATACCGCTTGCGCACCAATTCGTTCTCGCGGTCCGCGGCAAAGAAAAACTGTTTGAGGTCATTGCCCCCGATGGACAGAAACCCGACCTCCTGAAAGAACTTGTCGGGCGCGAAAGCCAGACTGGGCGTCTCCAGCATCGCGCCCACCTCGATCGAGCAGGGCAGCTTGTTTCCCAACTTCGCCTCTGCTGCCACTGTCTTATCCAGCTGCTCTTTCGCCGCGCGGTATTCTTCATACTGCGCCACGAAGGGAAACATCACCGTCAGCGGCCCGCCATCCGCCGCGCGCAAAAGCGCCTGCAACTGCATCCGCATGATGCCAGGCTTGTCCAGCCCCACGCGGATCGCGCGCCACCCCAGCGCCGGGTTCGGCTCGTCGTTGGGCTTCATATAGGGCAGCACCTTGTCCGACCCGATATCAAGCGTGCGGAACACCACACGCTTGCCCTTGGCCGCATCCAGCACGCGACGATAAAGCACGCTCAGGTCCGACCGGCGCGGCATCTGGTTGCGCACCAGAAACTGCAACTCGGTACGGAACAGGCCCACGCCCTCGGCGCCCGAACTCTCGAGCGAAGGCAAATCCGCCATCAGCCCGGCGTTCATCTGCAAGCCGATGATATTTCCGCATTTGGTCTCTGCGGGCTTGTCGCGGATAGAGGCATAACGCTCCTGCGCCGCTGCCTGCATGGCGATCTTGTCGCGAAAGGCGGTCGCCACGTTTTCGTCGGGGCGCAGATGCACAATGCCCTGCTCGCCGTCGATCATCACATGATCACCATTCAACGCCTCGTTGGTGATCCGTCCTGCGTGTACGATCAGCGGAATCGCCAGCGCCCGCGCCACAATCGCCGCATGGCTCCCGACCGAGCCTTGCTCCAGCACGATACCGCGCAGCGTGCGCCCGTACTCCAGCAGTTCCGCAGGGCCGATGTTGCGTGCCACAAGAATCGGGTCGGCAGGCATCTCCGCGCCGGTGTCCTTGCCCTGCCCGGTCAGAATACGCAGCAAACGGTTGGACAGATCGTCCAGATCGCTCATCCGCTCGCGCATGTAGTTATCGGCCGATTTCCCGATCCGCGAGCGCGCCAGCGATTGCTCTTTTTCAACTGCCGCCTCCGCCGACAGGCCCTGCGTGATATCCGCCTGCATCCGCGCCATCCAGCTTTTGGAGTTGGCGAACATGCGATAGGTCTCGATCACCTCCTGCTGGTCCTTGTCGCCCAGCGCCATGCTCAGCATCTGGTCGACACTCACCCGCAGCGTGTCCACAGCTTCGATCAATCGCTGCGCCTCGCGCTCGGGGTCGTCTGCAATGGGGTTAGAGACGACAACGCGCGGCTCGTGCAGCCAGATATGGCCCTCGGCAACGCCCTCCTGCGCGATGGTCCCGCGCATCATGACCGGCTGGCTGTGGCGCGCGGACATCGCCGCCCCCTCGCCCACAAACGCGCCAAGCTCGGTCATCTCAGCCAGAACCATGGCGACAACTTCCAGCGCATAAACTTCGTCTGTGTTGAATTCGCGCGCGATCTTGGACTGCACAACCAGCACACCCAAAGTATCGCCCAACCGCTGGATCGGCACCCCGAGGAAGCTCGAGAATATCTCTTCGCCGGTTTCCTTCATGTAGCGAAAGCCCTTGGCCTGCGGCGCATCGGGCGTATTGATCACCCGTCGCATCTTGGCCACACGGCCCACCAGTCCTTCGCCCATTTTCATGCGGGTCTGGTGCACCGCGTCCTTGTTCAAGCCTTCTGTCGCGCACAACTCCAAAGTCTGCTCGTCGCGGAACAGATAGATCGAACAAACCTCACAGCCCATCGAATTGGCAATGAGTTCGGTGATCTTGTCCAGCCGCGCCTGACCGGCATCATCCCCCGCCATAGCATCGCGCAGACGCCCCAGCAGCTTGCGGCTGTCGCTTTCTGTCCGTTCCGGCATGATATTCCCAGTCGTTGCTTGCCGGACCACTCTAGCGCCTGCGCATCGGAATGGGGAGTGTAAATGCGCGTTTCACGCGAACACTCGCCGCTATGACCAAATTCACAGCAACACCTCTAAACAGCTGCACAAGCCGCTGACTTAAAACAAAGATCGGATATTACGTGAACCGCCCTTTCAGGCGGCCTTGTCCAGCTCGAACGCATCATGCAGCGCCTGCACAGCAAGCTCCATGTATTTGCGGTCAATCAACACACTGATCTTGATCTCCGATGTGGTGATGACCTTGATGTTGATGCCCTCGTCGGACAGCACCTTGAACATCTTGGCGGCAACGCCTGTGTGGCTGCGCATCCCGATGCCCACGACCGACACTTTGGCGACACCTTCATCGGCAATCAGCTCATCATAGTTGATCACGCCGTCCTTGGCAGCTTTTTGCATGGCCGCATCCGCACGCTTCACCTGATCCACGGGGCAGGACCATGTCATGTCCGTTCGCCCCTCTTCGGCGATGTTTTGCACGATCATGTCAACGTTCACGCCACCCTCGCTCAGCGCGGTAAAGATGCTCGCTGCGATGCCGGGCCGGTCCGCAACCGATACCAGCGTCATCTTCGCTTCGTCACGGCTGAACGCCACGCCCGCTACCACATTGCTTTCCATGATTTCCTCCTCAGCACAGACGAGCGTTCCGGCATCGTCCGATTGTTCCTCGAAACTGCTCAACACCCGCAGCTTGACCTTATACCGCATCGCCAGCTCGACAGAGCGCGTCTGCAACACTTTCGCCCCAAGGCTTGCCAGCTCCAGCATCTCCTCGAAGGAAATCTTGTCCAGCTTGCGCGCCTTTGATTCGACACGCGGATCGGTGGTATAGACCCCGTCCACATCTGTGTAGATATCGCATCGCTCTGCATCGAATGCAGCCGCAAAGGCCACTGCCGTTGTATCGGAGCCGCCGCGGCCCAGCGTGGTTATCCGACCCTCAGGGCTAACCCCCTGAAAGCCTGCTACCACAGCCACCTTCATGCCATCCGCAAACTTGCCCATGATGTTGGCGGGCGGAATTTCCTCGATCCGCGCGCTCGCATGGGCAGACGTTGTCTTGACCGGCACCTGCCAGCCCTGCCAGCTGCGCGCAGGAATATCCATCTCTTGAAGGGTCAGGGCCATCAGGCCCGCCGTCACATTCTCGCCCGAGGATACAACCGCATCGTATTCGCGCGCATCATACATCGGAGAAGTCTCGCCGACCCAGCCCACCAGCTCGTTGGTCTTGCCCGACATGGCCGAGACGATGACGATCACGTCATAGCCCTTGGCCACTTCGACGCCCACACGTTTTGCCGCGCGGCGGATACGGTCCAGCGTGGCAACGGAAGTGCCACCGAATTTCATCACCAATACAGGCATACGGCCCTCGTCCTATTATTCAGCGCAGCATCTACGACAGCAGCCCGCCGCGCGCAAGTCCGCCGCGCCAGCAGATGAGGTTAACGCCATGCGCCGCTTTTCATGTCCACTGCGCCACGATTGCCCCGCAACACAAAGCTTCAGTAGGGGTGCGCCCGTCCGTCCCACGTCTCGAAACATCCCGTTGTCTCGAGGTTCAACGCCGCAAACCGGGCGCTCAGGCCAGCAACAGACTGGTCAATCGTTATCGCGGCTGTGTCACCGCCCATATCGGTCTGCACCCAGCCGGGATGATAGATGCCTACCGCGATTCCTTCACTCTTCAGATCTGTCGCCAGATTGCGTCCGAGGTTCAGCACCGCCGCCTTGGACGCGCGGTAGATATAGCTACCTCCCGGCGCCAACTCCGAGGACGCCATTTGTGACGAAATGATCGCGATGCGGGGGGTTGTCGCCCGCCGCAGATGCGGCAGCAGCGCTTGAATGCTCAGGAACACACCAGTCACGTTGGTCGCAAAGCTCTGTGCCCACAGGTCGGCACCAAAGCCAGTATCTATGTCGCAGCCCTTGTCCAGATACACGCCCGCGTTGCACACCAGCAGCTCCACCGCGCGGTCCCCCAGCGTCGCTGCCATTTCCGAGTGGCTGGAGGGATGTGTTACGTCGAGGGAAATATCCGCCGTCAGCGACCGGCCTGTGCCCATGACATCCATACCCTGCGCGCGGTAGTGCGCGGCAAGGCCTGCACCAATACCGCGGCTGGCACCTGTAATCACAATTGTCATCTATTCTTCCAATGTTATTGCATTTTCTGCTTAGGCTTGAATGGCAGTGGCAACACCGGAATCCCGTCCTCGATCAGCGCGCGCGCTTCATCCGGGCTGGCCTCGCCGTAGATCGATGTTTCGGGCACTACTCCGTCGTGCATATCGCGCGCCTTTTGCGCAAATGTGCCGCCGACATAGGTCGCGTTCTGCTCGACCTCGCGGCGCAGCTTTGCAATCGCGTCTGCCCGTGGATCGGGCGCTGCGGCCTCCGCTGCCACTCCCGGCGCCATCAGCGCCTTTGTCACATCCGTGCTGCCACAGACAACACAGCTCACATGCCCCGCCTGCGCCAGCGCATCATACGCGGATGCGGACTGGAACCAGCTTTCAAACCCGTGGCCCTCCCGACATTTCAGCGCATAACGGATCATCTCAAATATCCCCGATGTGTTTGCAGTGAACCAAGATGTGTCTCCGCACCCCTTGAGGTCAAGCGGCTGATACAGTCTTTGGTGGTGAAAAACCCAAAATGAGCTTTTCCAGTTCCTTGTGCTTTACCATTTTAGCGGCTTTCTTGCGCGACACCCACTTGCGCCGGCGCAGGGCGACCTCGGGGTAGCGCTTCTTGAGCGAGGTGACTCTGACCGGATAGAGCATCACCAGACAGGGCACCAAATCCTCGTCATCGCGCAGGCGCGGGTAGGAATAGACCCCCAGACAGGTATCGCTTGCACTGCCTGCGACACCTGCCTCTTCCCAAGCCTCGGTGAGTGCACTCTGGGCAGGGGTCTTACCGTCCATTGGCCAACCTTTCGGCACGATCCAGCGTTTGCGGCGACGCGATGTGATCAACAGGATCTGCACCTTGCCCTTGCGCACACGCCAGCAAAGTGCGCCAAATTGCGTGCGCGCGCTGCCCTTGGCACCGCCGTGCAGCGAAATCGGCAATTGTGTAGCCATCCGTAGCAGACCCCTGATCTCTTCAACCCGTGTCGTAAACGCAAAGCATTCTGTTGACCAGTCACGCCACATGCCTGAGCGACAGGACCTCCGCAGGTGTCGCGCTGTATGCCCGGCGCGGCACAGCTTCGTAAAGCAGCCTCTCGCGCGGGCGTTCCAATAGACAGGGGCTTTTGCCACGGTCGTCTCGGTCCGCGCGCAAGTTGATCGTGTCAGACATCAAGCAGCGGATGCATGGATCAAGCGACCGTCAGCGCGCGCATCTTGACCGCAAGACGCTTGTTCAGCTCTTCGGGGCGGACATCGCCTTCGATGGCCAACCTGCGCAGACCAAAATGCACATGCGCCATGTCCTGATAATAGCTTGTGTAGGCGTAGTTCGTAGCAGCCCCCGCCACGGCCCCCAACACCGGCACCGTCTGCGCAGCCAGTTTCTGCCCCATCACCACAGCCAGCCGTGGCGCCACCTTGTGAATGATCGACTGCACAGCCTTGCCCGACAGCGCCAGCCGGGCGGTCAGGAAGGCCAGGTCCGATCCATCATCCTCCGCCAGCGGCCCCGCAGCCGAGAACACCTGCACACAATCAAAACGTACCGATTCGAGCTCGGGGTCGAACCCGTGCTCAACCGCGACGCCTTCGATCACGCGCAACAGAAGGGTGGTCGTCACAGGCAGTTCAGCCAGCGCGGTGGGCAATCCACCCGCACCGCCCGCAGCACCCATCGCCGCCGACACGGCAGAGTTCAGCCACGATGCCTGATCCGGCACACGGCCACGGCTTTTGTGCGCGGCCGTCATTGCGTGGTTGAGCGCGCGCACGGTCGCGGCCTCAAGCTGCGTGCGGACCTTGGCGGGCAAGCGCTCCAGCAGGTTCTCGGCCTGCCCCCCGATGAGGTTCAAGACATTGATGCCAACGCCCCCCGCCCCCTTATAGCGACGCGCGATCTTTTCCAGTTCGGCGTCCACATCTGTCGCAACAGGCAATTGGTTTCGGGTCATCGGGATCTCCTTTGACCTTAATGTGGTGCGGTCCGGCGGCAAAATCAACGCGCGCGCGTGACCTCGCCCGTGATCCCGTCCCATGCACCCTCCCGCAGCGCGCGCCCCAGCACGCGCTCAGGGTTGGTGGGGGGCGGCATGATCACATCCTCCAGCTTCGCAAAGCCGAAACGACTGTAGTAGGGCGCATCACCTACCAGCATCACACGTTCCCAGCCCAGCGGAACCGCGCGTTCCAGTGATGTGACGATCAACAATGCCGCCAGCCCCTCGCCCTGCCGCGTCGGATGCACCGCCACCGGCCCCAGCAGCAGCGCATCATGCCCACCCACCAGCACCGGCCAGAACCGGATGGCCCCTGCCAGAATGCCCAGATCATCCCGTGCCACAAGGCTCAGGCCCGCCACCGGCGGCACCCCTTCACGCAGGCGGTAAGAGGACAGCGCTGTGCGCCCGGGCGCAAAACAGGTGTCAAAAAGCGCCTCGACCTCCCAGAGGTCCGGCGATGCTTCAGCGGCAATTTCGTACAAAGGTGCGGGTCTCCGGCGGGTTTTCTGCTGGTCAGCGGCCTATCACGGCGTTAGCTCTGGTTTCAATCACAACAGAGAGACGTGCCCCATGTTCTACCGCCCCGCAGATGGCCACGGCCTGCCGCACAACCCGTTCAACGCCATCGTGACGCCACGCCCCATCGGCTGGATCTCAACCCGCGATGCACAGGGCCGCGACAACATCGCGCCCTATTCGTTCTTCAACGGGGTGGCTTACGTCCCGCCACAGGTCATGTTCGCCTCCACCGGCGTGAAGGACGACGTGCAAGGCACCAAAGACAGCATGGCCAACATCCGCGAAACCGGCGTCTTCTGCGTCAACATCGTGGAATATGCCGCGCGCGACGCGATGAACAAATCCTCCGCCACCCTGCCCCATGGTACTGACGAGTTCGCACATGCAGGCATCGAGAAAACGGATTGTGACCAGATCGCCTGCGCGCGGGTGGCGAATGCTCCTGCCTCGCTTGAATGCCGCATGACCCAGATCGTCCAGATAGAGGGCGAAGCGAATTTTGTCTGTTTCGGCGAAGTCATCGGCGTGCATCTGCGCGACGACTGTATCGTGGATGGCCGGTTTGACGTGACGCGCTATGTTCCGCTCAGCCGCCTTGGATACCGCGACTATACCGCCGTGCGTGAGGTGTTCGAGATCATCCGCCCGGACGACTGAACAAAAGGGACGCGTTGCGGCCATAGGCAATTCCTGCCTCTGGCCGCGCGCCAGCTATTCGCCCTGTTTGACCAGCCATTGGGTCATCTGCTGGATTTCACCGATCTGGGCCTCTATAATTTCTTGCGCCAGAGCGCGCATCTGCGGATCATCCCCGTGGTCAAGCAGGACCTGCGCCATATCAATGGCACCCTGATGATGGGCTATCATCCCGCAGGCAAAGGCCACATCCGCATCCTCGTTCATCATGCCCTGCTCCATCGCGGGCATGGTGATCCGCATTTTGCTCATGTTCTCCTGGACATGCAGGGGCATTCCACTGGCAACCACCTCACCAGTCGTGCTGCCATGGCCCATCGCCGCATGATCCATTGCATCGGGCTTTGCCACTACAGTGCATTGTTCGGGCAAAGTGAATATCACATCTTGCGCCAGAACTGCTGTGCTGGAAGCAGAGGTTGCGAAACTGGCCGCAAGCAAGAACTTGGTGAAGTTCATCGGTGTCTCTCCTGAATAGGTCCGCCGTCCGGCGGACAATCACAGCGTTACACCTTCCACCAGGGGTGAGGTCAAACAGCAATATTTCACATCATCGCGAGCCGCCGATAGGCACACAGGGCGCCCAACGTCCGATCAAATAGCGGTATAGCCCTCATATATTGCAACGTGCCTGCGCCAGTTGTCCAAAAACACTATCCTAAGGCCACATAATAGCCACGATAGTCTTCGATTGTTTCCAAAACGGATACTCGGATTCGAAGCGGAGAGACTGCAGTGGCGACCTCGATCTACTATGACGGCGATTGTCCTTTCTGTTCCAAATACGTGCAGCTGTCGCGGTTGCGTGCCTCTGTGGGCCGTGTGGATCTGATTGATTTGCGCAGCGACACGGACGCCCGCGCGCGGTTTTCAGCACAAGGGCTCGACCCCGATCAGGGCATGATCGTGCAGACGGAAGGTGGCGTGTTTCACGGGGCGGACGCGGTGCAGGCAATCAGCGCGATGTCCTCCAAGTCGGGACTGCTCAACCGGATCGCAGCGACCGTCTTTGGCAACAGGCTGCTGGCCGCAACGCTGTATCCCTTCATGCGCGCAGGGCGCAACGCAACCCTGTTCGCGATGGGCCGTCAACCGATGCGCAAAGATGACGCCGCCGAGGGCGCCCATTTCAACCTGTTTGCGCGCTTCTTCGGGCTGTTTTTGCTGCTGCATGTTATCTACTATCTGTTCCGCGCCGCGCCCGATTCATTCCAGCCGACCTCGGTCCCGCTGCTAATCCTCGGCGCGGGTCTGGTGCTGGTGCCCGAAAAGCGGCGGATGTTCACCGGCGCCCTGCTGGTTCTGGCCGCCGACAGCTGGCTGCACGCGCCAGCCTACTCAAATCATACGATGTTGTTGAATTTCCTGCTGCTGACGTTTTTGGCTGCGGGCGCGTGGCACATGCTGCGCGGCTCCAGCTGGGTGCGCTTTTTCGCAGATGTGCGCCCTGTCGGGCGCGTGCTGCTGCTGATCATGTATACCTTTGGCATCTTTCACAAAATCAACACAGATTTCCTCAATCCCGTTACCAGCTGCGCCGTGGCCCTGTGGCGCCAGATGCCGCCACCGCTGGTCTGGATTGACAACGCCCCCATGCATTATCTCGCGATTTACGGCACTTTTGCCGTCGAAGGGTTGATTATGGTCATGCTGATCGTGCCGCGCTGGCGCCATTGGGGGATCTGCTGTGGCATGGGCTTCCATGCGGTTCTCGCGCTGAGCGGTTTTGCGATGTACCCCGTTTTCACAACGCTGGCCATCGTGCTGCATGTGCTGTTCATCTCGCCCGACGCGGCCATGCGCATCACACAAAGCGATCGCTACCGCCGCCTCGACGGGTTCCTCCGCCGCCCGGCAGGCGTGGCATTCCTGCTGGCCGCAGTTGCGATGATTGGTGTTTTCGCCATGGGCCATAACTATCGGATGGTGGCGTTCACTTGGCTGGTGCTGGCCGCATGGCCGCTGACCATCATCGCGCTGAAAGGCGCCGAACGCCCCGCGACGGACAAGGTCGAACCGCAGCTCTGGGCGCCGACACCCGCCCTGAACCTGATCTCTATCCTGTTCTTCCTCAACTGCTTCAGCCCCTACCTGGGCCTGAAAACCGCGCAATCCATGAATATGTTCGCCAACCTGCGGATCGAGGGTGGCGTAAGCAACCACCTTGTCATCCGCAACACCCTCGGACCGCTGTCCTATGTGGAGGACCTGATCACCGCCACACAGGCCACCGGCGCGCCGGTGCTGGAACTGATGGCCAACACCCAAGGCACCAGCTATGTCTATTACGACTTTCTGGACATGCTAGAAGACGCACCCGCAGGGGCGCAGGTAGCCTTCGAACGCGATGGTGTGCAAATACCCCTCACGCCGGTGTCGGAGATATTGGCCCGCGACGGTGCAATGCTGCACCCTGCGTGGATGCGCAAGTTCATCCACTTCCTGCCGGTGCGCACGGAACTGCCGCTGCCGTGCTAGCCACACAGATCACACCAGACGCCAAGTGCCGCCGCCCTATCGAGTGGATTGTTTCGACGGTTGCAGAATCCGGCCTGTCACGCCACCATCCGAGGATCTCCATCAAAGGGCTACCCCATGACCTCAACAAAAATCGCCATCATCGGCGGATCCGGCATCTATAATATCGACGGGCTGACAGACGCCCAATGGACCACGGTCAAGACGCCTTGGGGCGCGCCATCAGATGCGATCCTGACGGGCACGCTGGACGGGGTCGAGATGGCGTTTCTGCCCCGCCACGGGCGCGGGCATGTGCATTCCCCGTCCACAGTCCCCTACCGCGCCAACATCGACGCGCTGAAGCGGCTGGGCTGCACCGATGTTTTCTCGGTCTCCGCCTGCGGCTCGTTCCGCGAGGAGATGGCGCCCGGTGATTTTGTCATTGTAGATCAGTTTATTGACCGCACAATCGCACGGGAGAAATCCTTCTTCGGTACTGGCTGCGTGGCCCATGTCAGCGTCGCCCACCCCACCTGCCCGCGCCTGTCGGATGCGGCCGAGACAGCAGCGAAGGCCGCAGGCGTGAATGTGCACCGCGGTGGCACCTACCTTGCCATGGAAGGCCCGCAATTCTCGACGCTGGCCGAAAGCAAAATGTACCGCAACAGCTGGGGCGCGGATGTGATCGGCATGACCAACATGCCAGAGGCGAAACTCGCCCGCGAGGCAGAGCTTTGCTATGCCTCGATCGCCATGATCACCGACTATGACAGCTGGCATCCCGACCACGGCGAGGTGGATGTGACCGAAATCATCAAGACCCTCCAAGGCAATGCGGCCAACGCCCGCGATCTGGTCGCGCGCCTGCCCGCCCTGCTGGGCAGCACCCGCGCGCCCTGCCCGCATGGCTGCGACCGCGCGCTGGAATACGCCATCATGACCAACCCCGACGCCCGCGACCCCGCGATGGTTGCCAAACTGGACGCGGTGGCGGGGCGCGTCCTCTGATCCGCTGCGCGCTGCTGCTGGCCTGTGCGGCATGGCCCGCACAGGCGCAAGATTTCGTAGACAGCAGCGGGCCGCTGGACGATACGGCCTTCTACCGCCTTGTGGCCTGCGCAGCCCCGCCAGAGGCCGCTTGCGCCAAACACTTCTACAGATGGGATAAAACCACCCTCACCGTCGGCATAATCGAGCGCGATCGCGCCTTTCTTGGCGGCAAGCTCAAACGCGCAGAGGCCGCCCTTGTGCGCGCCCTTCAGCATCTGAACGCGACCGGCGCGGGCCTGACCCTCAGCATCACCGAAGAGACACCGGATATCGCAATCCATCTTCTGGACGTCTCACGCGGCCAGACCATCCCGACCGGCAGCCTGCTGAGAGGCAAGACAATGGCCAACGCCATCACAGCGCTGGAGGTCGAAGGCAGCACCATCACCGGCGCCGCCATCGGCTTTTCCAATACGATCCCTATCCGCCAATATGAATCCGTCATGCTCGAGGAGATCACCCAAGCCCTCGGCCTGATCACCGATATCCGGAACCTCTACTATCAAAGCCGCTCGATCCTGTCGCAAGACGCCGACAACAGCTTGAAAACTCTGGGCGAACAGGACAGGATGGCGCTGATCCGCCATTATCCTCCCCCGTGACGCTCGCCCCGTGAAAGCCCCCTATGCCCTTTGATCTCTGGCTCACCTTCGCAGCCGCCTCTCTGGCCCTGCTGCTTATTCCCGGCCCGACAGTCCTGGTGGTGCTCAGCTACGCGCTCTCCAAGGGCCGATCCGTCGCTGTTGCATCGGCGGCAGGGGTTGCACTGGGCGATCTTGTCGCGATGACCGCCTCCCTGCTTGGCCTCGGCGCGCTGGTGCTGGCGTCTGCCACCCTCTTCACGCTGCTCAAATGGATCGGCGCTCTCTATCTGGTTTACCTAGGTGTAAAGCTCATCCGCTCGGCCTCTACTTCCGGGGCGCTGGACCTGCCTGCGGCAGACACGGTCACTGCCGCCCGCGTCTTTGGCCATACAGCAGCCGTTACCGCCCTGAACCCCAAAAGCATCGCTTTCTTCATCGCGTTTGTACCGCAGTTCATCCGCCCCGAGGCAGCGCTTGCCCCCCAGTTCACCATCCTCATCGCCACCTTCGTCACCCTTGCAGCCGCCAACGCCTTCGCCTATGCGCTGGCCGCAAGCCGCCTGCGCCGCGTTATCGCACGGCCTGGCGTTCTCACATGGATTACCCGCGCAGGCGGCAGCGCCCTGATCGGCATGGGCATCCTCACCGCAACACTCCGCAGGGGCACCGCATGAAAACCGTCGCAGACTACATTCGCACCATTCCGGATTTCCCACATGAAGGCATCATGTTCCGTGATGTAACCACGCTATTCGCCGATGCGCGTGGATTTCGCATGGCCATCGACCAGATGCTGCATCCCTACGCCGGCCTGCGCATCGACAAGGTCGTGGGCCTAGAGGCGCGCGGTTTCATCATGGGGGGTGCCATCGCCCACCAGCTGAGCGTGGGCTTCGTGCCAATCCGTAAAAAAGGCAAACTGCCAGGCAAGACCATATCCCAAGACTACAAGCTGGAATACGGCGAGGCCACAATGGAGATCCACGACGATGCCGTTCAGCCCGGCGAAAAAATCCTGGTCGTCGATGATCTGCTCGCCACGGGCGGCACCGCCGAAGCCGGGATCAAACTACTAGAGCGGCTCGGGGCCGAGATTGTCTCGACCTCTTTTATCATTGATCTGCCAGCCCTTGGCGGTCGCAAACGCCTTGAGGCACTCGGGATTGATGTGAACATCCTGTGCGCATTCGACGGGCACTGATTCCGCCCGCCCACTTCTATCGGCCTAAGTATCCCGGATAAACCGGGCAGCAGGCCGTTCAGGGCCAGCCCCCTACCCCTGCTGTAGAACAGCACCCGGATTCATGATCCCCAACGGGTCCAGCGCCGACTTGATCGCCCGCATTGCCGACAGCTTGGCCGGATCACCATATTTCTCGAGGTCGGCAACCTTCATCCGCCCCACCCCATGCTCCGCCGAGATCGAGCCGCCCAGCGCATGGGTCAGATCATGCACACAGGCCTTGATTGCCGCGCGCTGGTTCTCGTGGTCCGCACGGGTACGCCCCTTCTGCGGGAAGACGTTGTAATGCAGGTTGCCGTCCCCCACATGCCCGAAACAGTTGATCCGGAAATCCCCCATTGCTGCCAACTGCTCCCCCGCGCGACTGATGAATTCAGGAATCGCGCCCAAAGGCACCGAGATATCGTGGCTCGACACCGAGCCGATGCGGCGGTTCGCTTCCGGTATGGTTTCGCGGATGGTCCAGAAATCGCTCGCCTGCGTACCTGATTGCGCGATCAGCCCGTCATGGACCAGCCCCGCTTCGGCAGCGTTTTCAAACAGCATCTCCAGACCGCCGACCGGGTCCATATCCGCCGCCAGCCCCAGCTCGATCAGAACAGTCCATACCGGCGGCGTGGCAAAGGGCTGGCGCACCTCGGGCATCGTCTCGCTCAGGAAATCGAAGCCCTGCCGGTGCATCAACTCGAACGCGCTGACCATTTCACCGAACTGGCTGCGTGCCATGCTCAATAGCTTGAGTGCGGCCTCAGGGCTGTCCACCACCAGCAGCGCCGTGCCGGTCTGTGCGGGCCGTGCAAACAGCTTGAGTGCCGCTGCCGTGATCACACCAAGTGTGCCTTCCGCCCCGATCAGCAAATGGCGCAGGTCATAGCCTGTGTTGTTCTTGCGCAGCCGCGTCAGCCCGTGCCAGATCTGCCCGTCAGGCAGTACAGCCTCCAGCCCCAGACACAGATCGCGCGCATTGCCGTAGCGCAGCACGCCCGTGCCACCGGCGTTTGTGGCCAGATTTCCACCAATGCGCGCCGAGCCTTGTGCGGCCAACGACAGCGGAAAGAGGCGGCCCGCTTCTTCTGCCGCCTTTTGCACATCGGCCAAAATGGCACCGGCCTCAACCACCATCACGTTTTCATCCGGATAGACCGCACGGATCGCCGTCATCCGTTCCAGTGACAGGATAAGTGGTGCTGTGCCTTCTTGCGCCACCTGCCCGCCGACCAATCCCGTCCCGCCGCCATAGGGGATCACCCCGACGCGCCACTGCGCCGCGAGCCGGATCAGCGTTGCGACCTCTTGGACGCTGCGCGGGCGCGCCAGAACGGCCGCCTGCCCGGCATAAAGCCCGCGCGGCTCTTCCAGATAGCGAGGGCCAGCGGCCTCTACCGTATCCTCGGGCAGGGCAGCGCGCAGTGTTTCGACAAAATCAGCGTCGGCGGGATTCAGGGAATGTGTCATACCCGATGATCTAATGTGGCCTCGCCGGATGCAAGGTCCAAGGCTCAGTTGTCGCGCAGATAATTTGGGCGGAGCACCATGATGGTCGGCTGCGATGGCAGCGCGTCCCGACGCACGTTCAGCATCGGTTCCTCCAGACGGACAACGGTGAATTCGTCCGACATGCCTTCCAGAAAATCGCCCAAGGCATAATCCGAGAACCAGTGCATCGGGATCACGATCCGCGACTTCAGCCGCTTCAAAACACCGATCATCGTTGCATGGTCCAGCGTGTAGCCGCCATCGACCGGCGCCATCACCACATCAAGCCGCCCGATTGCCGCATATTGTTCGTCGTTCGGGGCGTGATGCAGGTGGCCCAGATGCCCGATACACAGGCCCGCCGTTTCGAACACGAAGATCGAATTACCGTTCTCCTCTACCTCGGAGAATTGCGACCGAATATCGGTAGAGACGTTACGCACCAGCACTTCGCCCAGATCCAGCCGGTGGTCGATCCCTTCGCCAGGCGGTCCCCAACCGGGAAGCACATGGGGGATCGCCGGATCAGGGAACGGGGTCCAATGGGTGTCATGGGCGTGGTTCATCGTCACAACATCTGGGATCATTGTGGTGGACCCGATAAAACCGGTGAAATCCGTCACCATGTTCAGCCCGCCGGTGCTGCGCAAAAGAAAGCTCGCGTGGCCGATGTAATGAATGTCGACTGATTCTTCGGGCACTTCGCGCAGCGACGCGCGGTGCAAGTATTCCATACCGGGGGTCGCGTCCGCCAAAGCGTGGCAATGGCTGGGCGTGCGGGCTCCCTGCGCATAAAGTGGCGCGGATAGAACTGCGAAAGCGAGGGCCAAACGAAACATCATTTAACAAGGCTAGCACCGCTTTTGCGAATCTCAAAATGCTAGATTGCCGCAGTCCGTCCGCGGCGGTCACCCCGCAGGGATGCATAGAGAACATGGGTCCGCCAGCGCCCGTCGATCTGTAGATAGCTTTGCGCCACGCCTTCGTATTTGAACCCCGACCGCTCCAGCAACCCTCGAGAGGCCGCGTTTTCGGGCAGGCACGCCGCCTCGATCCGGCTGAGATCCAGATGGGTGAAAGCGTAATGCACCACCGTCTCGATCGCCTCGCGCATGTAGCCATTGCGCGCAAAAGCCTCACCTGTCCAGTATCCCAGCGTCCCCGCCAATGCCGGCCCACGGCGGATGTTGTCCAGTGTGATCGCGCCCAACAGCATCTGGTCTTCGCGCCGGATCAGAAACAGCGGCATCGCCGTGCCCGCGTTGATCGAGCGATTTGCCCAGTAGACACGGTTGGAAAATGACTTGCGGCTCAGATGATCCTCGGACCACGCGGGTTCCCACGGGGTCAGAAACGCGCGGCTGGCACTGCGCAGAGCAACCCAAGGACGAAAATCAGTGTGCAGCGGCGCGCGCAAGGTCATGCGCTCGGTCTCGAGTTTGAGTTTGCGCCGACTTAGCAGCATTATGCAGCGCGCCTTGCCTCGAGTGCTTCCAGCGTCGGAGCGTCCTCAACGGGGCCATAGAGCGCAAGCGCCGCAGGCGCTGTGACGGCCATACGTTCGGCGAAGTCGCGCACATCGCCCGTTGTGACCGCATCAATCTGCGCAATTGTTTCCTCCAGCGGCGGAACACGGTCCCAGATCTGGATCAACCGTGCCAGACGCTCTGCGCGATTGCTGGGGCTTTCCAGCCCCATCAGCAGGCCCGCTTTCATCTGCGCCCGCGCCCGTGCCACCTCGGCGGGAGACATATCGGAGGCGGCGCGCTTCATCTCGTCGATGGTGATGCCTGCGAGCTGGGGCAACTGCTCACCCGAAGTTCCCGCGTATACCGTCATCATGCCGGTGTCGGCATAGGCCCCTGCTTGGGCAAAGATCGTATAGCATAGCCCGCGATTCTCGCGCACTTCCTGAAACAGGCGGCTGGACATGCCGCCACCCAGCGCCGATGCGTAGATCTGCGCCACATAGATATCATCCGCGCGGTAGCCCGGGCTCTCGAAACCCAGCGCGAAATGCGCCTGCTCCAGCGTCTTGTTCTTGCGAAGCTCGCCGCCCGCAAAAACCGCAGGTAGGGTCAGCATCTGGGGCTTGGGCTCCATATCGCCGAAAAGCCGTTCTGCCATAGCGACCAACGCGTCATGATCCACGGCACCGGCGGCTGACAGGATCATCTGCTCGGGGCCATAATGCTGGTCGATAAATCCGGTAAGATCACTGCGCGTGAAGCTCGATACGCGCTCGGCAGGGCCGAGGATGGGGCGGCCCATCGGTTGATCGGGGAATGCTTTTTCCTGCAACCAGTCAAAGATTACATCGTCGGGAGTGTCCAGCGCCTGACCGATCTCTTGCAGGATCACCCCGCGCTCCACCTCGATCTCGGCATCATCCATGACCGGATTGCGCAGGATGTCCGCGATGACCTCAAGCCCAAGCGGCACGTCATTCTCCAGCACGCGCACGTAGTAGGCCGTCACCTCACGCGAAGTATAGGCGTTGATATAGCCACCTACGTCCTCGATGGCCTCGGCGATTTGCAACGCCGTGCGCGTCTTGGTGCCTTTGAACGCCATATGCTCCAAAAAATGGGCGATGCCGTTTTGCGCGGGCGTCTCGTGGCGGCCACCGGCGCCAACCCAGACCCCGATAGAGGCAGAGGCGAGGCCCGGCATGTGTTCTGTCACAATTCGAAAGCCGTTGGAGAGGCGGTGCGTTTGCAGGGTCACTGGGCAATCAGTCCTTTGATCTGGGTCTTGAGCGCGTCAAGGTCATTGGCCACACGGGTCAGACGCTCGGGGCGGTCATAGAGGTCTGCCATACGCGGTGGCAAGGGGGGGCGGATGCCAGTGGCCGCCTCGACCGCGTCGGGGAATTTTGCAGGGTGCGCCGTGGCCAGCGTGATCATCGGCGTTTTCGGGTCGCGCAGGCCGTTCGCCACTTTTACACCGACGGCGGAATGGGGGCAAAGCAGCTCGGCGCTGTGATTGAGGACATGCGCGATGGTGAGTGAGGTCTCCTCCTCCGAGGCGCGGCCGGAGGTGTACTGCTCGGACAGTGCCTGCGCCGCTCCTTGGGAGACGTCAAAGCCGCCCTGCCCCAGCTCCGCCATCAGTTGCGCCACCGCGTTGCCGTCCCGCCCGTAGGCGTCAAACAGCGCGCGCTCGAAATTCGAGCTGACCTGAATATCCATGGACGGGCTAATCGACGGATGCACCTTGTCCTTGTGATAGCCGTGGCCGGACAGGCAGCGGTGCAGAATATCGTTCTGGTTGGTGGCCACGACCAGCTGGTCAATCGGCAGGCCCATGCGCTTGGCGATGTAGCCCGCGAAAATGTCACCAAAGTTGCCGGTGGGCACGGTAAAGCTGACCTTGCGGTCCGGCGCGCCGAGGCTGACGGCAGAGGTGAAATAATACACCACCTGGGCCAGCACGCGGCCCCAGTTGATCGAGTTCACGCCCGCCAGCTTGACGCCGTCGCGGAACTCGAAATCATTGAACATGTCCTTGAGGCGCGCTTGGCAGTCGTCAAAATCGCCGTCCACCGCCAATGCGTGCACGTTACTTTCCACCGGCGTGGTCATCTGGCGGCGCTGCACTTCGGACACGCGGCCATGGGGATAGAGGATCACCACATCGACGTTATCAAGCCCCCTAAACGCCTCGATCGCGGCCGATCCGGTATCGCCCGAGGTAGCACCCACAATCGTCACCCGCTCGCCCTTGCGGCCCAATGCCAGCTGGAACATCTGGCCGATCAGCTGCATGGCGAAATCCTTGAACGCCAGCGTGGGCCCGTGGAACAGCTCCAGCAGGAAGTGGTTCGGTGCGAGCTCCTTGAGCGGGGCGCGGCTGTCATGGCCGAAACCGGCGTAAGCTTTTGCGATCAGGTCGTGGAATTCGGCATCGGTGAAGGTATCACCGATAAACGGACGCATGACGGTGAATGCCACCTGTTCATAGGACTGACCCGCCATCTCCTTGATGTCCTCGGCGCTCAGCTGCGGGATCGTTTCCGGCACATAAAGGCCGCCGTCACGGGCAAGCCCGGTCAGCATGGCCTCCTCGAAAGTCAGGATCGGTGCGGTGCCACGAGTGGAGATATAGCGCATGTGTCAGTTCCCGGATTGGGGGGCGCGGCGGGCGCGCAGAATAAAGGCGAGGCTCATCATGATCCAGATCGCAGCAAGCGAGAACCAGGTGATGGCGTAGGACAGGTGGTCGTTGGGAATCGCTGCGGTGTCAACCGGCAGCGGGGCGACGGGGCTGTCGTCGAAAGAGGTTTGCCGCGCGACAACCAGCACAGGCTCGGTGTTCAGTGCTTGTGCCATTGCCTCCACATCGCGGGCAAACCAAATGTTGCCTGCGGTATCCGGCGCGGGAGTGAAACTGTCGGTTTCCTGCGGCCATTGCAGATTGCCGCGCACCGTCTCGGAGCCTTCGTGCGCGGGAATTTCGGTCTGATCGACAGGTGTAAATCCGCGGTCCACCAGCACGCGGCGGCCCCCCAAATCCATGGCCGAAATAATGCGGTAACCGGCGCCAATATCCTTCTGGCTGACCAGAACGCGCAGGTAATCCGGCGCGATGACGCCGCGCACCTCGACCGGCAGGTAGGCGTCATTCTCAGGGGCCAAAATGTCTGGCAACGGAATTGGCGTGGCATCAATGCGCGCATTGATATCGGCAATCACACCCTGCTTCCATTCCAGCCGCTGCAACTGCCAGAACCCGAGTGCGAGCAGGATCGCTGCCCCGCCTGCACCAATGACAATAAGAAAGAGACTGCGGCGCATGGGTTTTCCCGTGGACGGAGTGAAACGAAAAACGCGCGGGGTCCAGACCCCGCGCGCGTGTTTTAGCTGGTATCGCTAGAGGTGCAAGCCCGTGCTTAGGACGGGATGCCCCAGATGTAGACGGCGAAGAACAGGAAGAGCCATACGACGTCCACGAAGTGCCAGTACCATGCCGCCGCCTCGAAGCCTACGTGATGCTCGGACGTGAAGTGACCGGCGCGGGCACGCATCCAGCAGACGAACAGGAAGATCGTCCCGATGATCACATGCGCACCGTGAAAACCTGTTGCCATAAAGAAGTTGGAGAAGAACTTGTCGCCGCCGAACTCCCAGCCTTGGTACAGCAGGTAGTTGTATTCATAGCCCTGCAGCGCCGTGAACAGGATACCCAGCACGACCGCGATGATCAGACCGTTTTTCAGGTCCGCACGATTGTTGCCATGGACCAGCGCATGGTGCGCCCATGTCACGGCACAGCCCGACAGCAGCAAGATCAGCGTATTGATCAGCGGCAGGTGGAAGGCGTCAACCTGATAGATCACCGGCGGCACGTAGGTCGAGCCGACATATTCGTTCATCGGGTAGAGCGCGTGTTTGAAAAAGCTCCAGAACCACGCCGCGAAAAACATGACTTCGGACATTACGAACAGGATGAAGCCATAGCGCAGGCCGATCTGCACCACTTTGGTGTGGTCCCCGATCTTGCTTTCTTCCACCACTTCGGACCACCACGCAAACATGGTGTAGAGCGTGCCCACAAGGCCGATCAGAAAGACGAAGGGTGTGACATCATGCATCCACAGGACACTGCCTGCGAGCATGACAAAAGCAAACAGCGAGCTGAGCAGCGGCCAGATGGACGGGGGTAGAATGTGATAATCGTGATTTTTTGCGTGGGCCATGGTGCGCGTACCCTTGTCCTTATGTTTAGTTCAGATCAGGTGACAGACCGGCATCAAGGGCGGCATAGCCCTCGGGCAGATCAATTTCGTAGAATGTATAGGAGAGTGTGATGGTATGTATATACTGACCTTCACGATCCGACACAATTTCGGGATCAACAAAGAAGCTGACCGGCATCTGCACGCGCTCGCCGGGGGCAAGCACCTGTTCCTCAAAGCAGAAACAGTCGATTTTCTCGAAGAACGCACCCGCCTGATAGGGGGTCACGTTGTAGGATGCCATGCCTGCAATCGGGCGGTCGGTTGGGTTGTAGGCCTCATAAAAGGCCAGACCGGTCTCGCCGATGCGGATCTCTATCTCACGCTGTACGGGCTTGAAGCTCCAGGGCATCTTGTTGTTGAGCGAGCCGTCAAAGCGGATCATCACCGTCTCTTCCAGCACATCATCGGGGGCGACGCTGGCATAGCCTGTCGTTCCGCCAAAGCCTGTGACACGGCAGAACCAATCGTAAAACGGCACGGATGCCCATGCGAGGCCGCCCATCACCACCACCAGACCGACGGTCTGGGCTACTGTCTTTTGCGGACCAGTCAACGCCATCAGTTGTTGCCTCCCGTGGTCTCGATCTGCGCGCCCACGCCGGTGGCTTGCGACGCAGGAATCTGAAAGCTGGCCGAAGTGATTTTCACGAAAGTCAGCACCATCACCAGCACAACAAACCCGCCCAGCATCAGACCGACACCGATGTTCAGCCCCTTGCGACGCGTGTGCAATTCATGTTCAGCGTTCAAAGCCATTACCAGCCTCCCAGACCAACAGGTTTCAGCGCCGCTTCCAGCAGGATCGCGACGAAATGAGCGAAAAGATACCACAGCGACAGGCGGAAGAATTTGCGCTCTACAGCGAAGTTGTCGGCTTCCGACATCTCCTCGTCGCGGCGCCAGATGTCATAGGCACCTTTCAGGAACAATATATTCAACACCAAAGCCGTTGCCAGATAAATCCAGCCCCCGATGGCGCTGAAGGCGGTGCCCACGGCCAGCACAAACAGCACCACTGTATAGCCTAGGATGTGATTACGGGTTACACGGCGACCATGTGTCACGGTCAGCATCGGCACGTTTGCATCGTCGTAATCGTTGCGCATGAACAGCGCCAGCGCCCAGAAGTGGGGCGGCGTCCACATGAAGATCAGCGCGAACATCAGCCACGGCTCCAACGCGAAGCTGCCCGTGGCAATGATCCAGCCGATGACGGGCGGAAACGCCCCTGCCGCACCACCGATTACGATGTTTTGCGGGGTCGAGCGTTTGAGCCACATGGAATATGGCACCACGTAGAAAAATATCGTGAAGGCCAGCATAAAGCCCGCCAGCAGGTTCGCGCTCAGCGACAGCATCATCACCGAAAGCCCCGACAGCGCAACACCGAGATAAAGCGCCGCCTGTGGTGTCACCTTGCCTGCGGGGATGGGGCGCTTCAGTGTGCGCTTCATCACAGCGTCAATATCAGCGTCCCACCACATGTTCAGCGCACCGGACGCGCCCGCACCAATCGCCAGAAACAGGATCGAGGCAAACCCGACCACCGGATTCACGGACACCGGTGCCGCCAACATGCCCACAACGGCGGTAAAGACGACCAGTTGCATTACACGCGGCTTCAACAGCGCATAGTAATCACCCAGTTGCGGCTCGGCCTCGAAGCTTTGTGTATTGGTCACGTCAGTCATAGCTCTATCCCATGGCAAGGCGTAATGGCGTATATTAAAATGCAAACAGCGCAGGGTCAGTGCGCTGTAGCGAAGTGTACCGCAGGCCGTAGCCTGCGGACTATTTTCAGTCAGCCGAAGCGACTGTCAGCGGCTGCGGAATACCGGCGTACTCTTCTCTGGCACGACCCAGCCACTCGTCATAGGCTTCCTCGGAAACAACTTTGACCGTGATCGGCATGTAAGCGTGCGCAATCCCGCACAGCTCGGAGCACTGGCCGAAATAAACGCCCTCTTTCTCGGCTTTGAACCACAGCTCAGCCAGACGGCCGGGCACCGCGTCCTGTTTCACCCCAAAGGCAGGGATCGTCCAAGAGTGGATCACGTCAGAGCCTGTGACCTGCACCACGACAGTTTTGTTCACCGGCACAACCACGGCCGTATCAGTAGCCAGCAGCCATTCGTTTTCACTGTAGCCTGCGGCTTCCAGCTGCGCGATCACCTCGGGCGTCTTCATGTTTTCGCCGCCCAGCGCCGGTGCGCCGATCATGTAGCTGTCAAAGCCGAAGTCATCGTCCACATATTCATAGGACCAGTACCACTGGTTGCCGATCGCCTTGATGGTCACGTCTGCGACAGGGATTTCTTGCTGGCGGAACAAGATCGGGAGGGACCATGCACCAATACCGACCAGAATAAGGATAGGTCCGAGGGTCCAGAGAACTTCGATGGTGGTGTGGTGCGTAAAGGACGCAGGGTTGGGGTTGCGCTTGGCGTTGTAGCGTACGCCGACCCAGACCAGCAGCGCGGTCACAAACAGCGTGATGATCGTGATGATCACCAGAATCATTCCGTCCAGCCATTGCAGGTCAGTGGCAAGCTGCGTCACGCCTTCCTGAAAACCGATCCCGCGGTCAACCGGCGTCCCGACAATCTCCAGACCCTGTGGATCAACGCTCTGCGCCCATGCGGGCACGCTAGAAAAGGCAGCCAGAAGTCCGGCAAGTGTGAGGTGCTTTGTCATCATTTTCGTCCTGATATTGCTGACCCTAGTTCGCGAAACGCACACGGAGGCACCCGTGCCGTTGTAATCTCGCGCCTTACAATCATATTCTGGGAACGAAAGAAAGTCATTTGCTCGTGCCATATGGTCGCAAAGCATCCCTTCCCGCCCCAACAGGAGTCTGTCCCTCATGTCCGATATTCCCTTCGCGCCATTTGACGAAAATCTTGACCGCGAGGTCGCATTGGCCGTGCTGCGCGAGGCGGTCGCGGGCGCAGATGACGGCGAGCTGTTCCTCGAGCGCCGCCGCTCGGAAGGGTTGGTCTTTGATGATGGGCGCCTGAAAACCGCGAGCTATGACGCGGCGACGGGATTCGGCCTGCGCGCTGTACGCGGCGAGGTTGCAGGCTACGCCCATTCGACGGAAATATCAGAGGCCGCCCTGCGCCGCGCCGCCGAGACTGCACGTCTTGCGGTGGGGGATGGCGGTGGCACATGGGCGGATGCGCCCGAAGGCACGAACCGCAAGCTTTATACCGATGCCGACCCCATCGCGGGTGCCGCCTTTGCGGTGAAGGTCGAGACCCTGCGCGAGATTGATGACTTCTGCCGCGCGCTGGATTCCCGCGTGGTGCAGGTCAGCGCCTCCATCGCCGCGTCGATCCAGGAGGTAGAGATTTTGCGCCCAGAAGGCACCTCCGTGCGCGACGTGCGCCCGATGACACGGGTAAATGTATCGGTGATCGTCGAACACGAGGGCCGCCGCGAAAGCGGCACTGCGGGCGGTGGCGGGCGGATCGCCCTTGATGGCATGCTGATGCCCGCCGACTGGCAGGGCAAAGCCCGCGAGGCACTGCGCATCGCACTGGTGAACCTGGAGGCAGTGCCCGCCCCTGCCGGCGTGATGGATGTGGTCCTCGGCCCCGGCTGGCCCGGCATCCTGCTGCACGAGGCTATCGGCCACGGGCTTGAGGGGGATTTCAACCGCAAGGGCTCCAGCGCCTTTGCGGGTCTGATGGGCCAGCAGATCGCGGCCCGCGGCGTAACCGTGCTGGACGACGGCACAATCCCCGACCGGCGCGGCAGCATCAGCGTAGATGACGAAGGTACGCCCAGTGCCAAGAACGTCCTGATCGAGGACGGCAAACTGGTCGGCTACATGCAGGACCGCCAGAACGCCCGGCTGATGGGCGTGAAATCCACAGGCAACGGGCGGCGTCAGAGTTTCGCGCATATCCCCATGCCGCGCATGACCAACACCTATATGCTGGGCGGCGACACCGCGCCGGGTGATATCGTGGCGGGGCTAAAGGATGGCATCTACGCGGTCGGATTCGGCGGCGGTCAGGTGGATATCACAAACGGCAAGTTCGTCTTCTCCTGCACCGAGGCCTACCGCGTGCAAAACGGCGTGGTGGGCGCACCGGTAAAGGGTGCAACCCTGATCGGAGACGGGGCGACCGCGCTGAACCAGATCCGCGCCATTGGCAATGATCCCAGCCTTGATCCAGGCATGGGCAACTGCGGCAAACAGGGACAGTGGGTGCCGGTGGGCGTGGGTCAGCCCACACTGATGATCGGCGGGCTGACCGTGGGCGGGTCTGCATCATGATGCGTTGAAACGAATTACCGCGTTTTGATTCACGCCCCGTTAACCAGTTCGCCGTATATCTGATTCCAGCAACAGACGGAGCCACGGGATGACTGACAGGAACACCAATCCTTCTTCCACTCACCCCCCACTCCCACCCACCCCGGAAGACGAACAGTTTGCCCGTCTCCGTTTGTTGCGCTCGCGCCGGGTCGGCATAGCTACGTATAAACGACTGCTGATCGAACACGGCACTGCGCAAAATGCGCTGGCCGCGCTGCCTGAGGTGGCGCGCGCCGCGGGCGTTTCCCAGTATGAGGTTTGTCC
>TARA_R110002020_G_scaffold247502_1_pt1 | contig 41010 bp, 38 predicted proteins | sample TARA_R110002020 | Tara Oceans TARA_R110002020 (sample SAMEA4396489) | marine metagenome | biome: Westerlies Biome; feature: [MES] marine water layer (ENVO:01000295) within the mesopelagic zone...; material: water (ENVO:00002006), including particulate matter (ENVO:01000060) such... | reverse complement strand
CCGTGAAAGGGACGTGTCCTAACCCCTAGACGAACCGACCATTAATACCCTTCGAAAACGTGCTTTTCTGAATGGTTGTGCAAATATAGAAGGTTAAGTTTTTAAAAACAATTTGGGCTCGAAAATTTCTTTTGAAATGAGTTAAAAAGCTGACTTAAAAGGAATAAAATTTTCTTAGGAGGGTTTGTATTTGATTTTCCTATTTTTGATCTCCAATTTGAAAATTACTCATGAGACCAACCAGAGACATTAGAATTGCCATAAACGGTTTTGGAAGGATAGGAAGATATACAGCAAAATTAATCCTAGAGAAAAAAGGTTTTAACCTCGTCGCTATAAACGATTTAGCTGATCAAGTTGCCATAGCGCACTTGCTAAAGTACGATTCCATTCATAGAAAAACTGAAAGTAAAATTGAACTTCAGGATTCCGTTTTAAAGGTAAATGAGCAAGAAATTCAATTATTTGGACAATCTGACCCTGCAACACTTCCATGGAAAGAATTAGATATTGACTTGGTAATAGAGTGTACGGGTCGATTCACTGATCGTCTCGGAGCTGAAAAACATATAACTGCTGGTGCGAAAAAAGTGATCATTTCAGCTCCTTCACTTGATCCTACGATCAAAATGGTGGTTTTAGGAGTGAATGATTCAATTTTAACAGGAGATGAAAAAATTGTTTCGAATGCTTCATGTACGACAAACTGCCTAGCTCCAATGGTCAAAGTATTGGATGAGAACTTCGGAGTCGTCAAAGGCTTTGCTTCCACAGTCCACTCCTACACCAACGATCAAAATTTACACGATGCTCCTCACCGTGACTTGAGACGTGCCAGAGCTGCTGCCTATTCTATTATTCCTACCACCACCAATGCTGGCAAAGCTTTGGATGAAATATTGCCTGAACTAGCCGGAAAAATTGAAGCTTCCGCCATGAGAGTACCTGTGCCGGACGGATCACTTACAGATATGATCGTGGAATTGAAGCAGGAAGTAAGCGAGGAACAAATAAATAATGCTTTCAGACAAGCTAGCGCAGGCTATTTGAAAGGCTTTCTCGAAGTTGAGGACTCTCCTATCGTATCCATTGATATCATAGGAAATTCCCATTCTTGCATTATTGATTCTGCTTTGACATCTGCCAAAGGAAAAATGATCAAATTGGTAGGTTGGTATGATAACGAAGCGGGCTATGCCAACCGTTTGGTCGACCTAGCCCGCTTGATATCTGCTAGCTGAAAATTGTTAATCCTTTACACGATTTAGCGCAAGTAATTTCACTATAAAGTTTGGAAGGTTCTTGGTGTTATCCCTCTTATGCAGGTTCAAATACCAGCCTATCTTCTCCATGATTGGAACTTTGAAAGTTTCTACCATTTCGATCCAGGCACCATCAGGGTCTTCTAAATAGGAGAATCTTCCGGCAGCTTTACCCATATCAAATTCATTTCCGCTATCCACGGTAAGTTCAATACCGTCTTTGGCAAGCTTCTCCTTGATCGCCCCCATTCCGTTCACATCAAAGCAAACATGGATAAAGCCTAGGTCTCCCCAGTTTCTATTTTCAAATGCCTTTTTCCTAGGTTGATTTTTCGTTTCGATCAATTCAAGCTGAGTCTGACAAAACAATTTCCCAAAAGCTCCAGTCATAACTGAGGAACCTTGAAGAATAGCTCTTCTATATTCTGTAGATCCTTCTCCCACTTGTGCAAAATCCTCCCAAACTCCAGTTTCATCAAAAAGAATCTCTGTTTGCATCAAGTGTTTTTGATAAGTAGGCAAAGCATCATCTATAGAAGAAACTCCCATGACAACCCCCAAAACACCACCTGTTAGGTCTTTGTTCTTGTTGAACCAAGAGTCATTTTCAATCAATTCGAACCTATTTCCATAAGGATCTTTCACGTAAAAGTGCCAAACTCCCATTGGGTTTTTGACTGGCTCTCCAAGCATCACTGCTCCTACGCTTTTTAGATGGTCGTATGTTTTTTGGATATCATGGCAACGCATTTTTACAGCCAAAATCCCCAAATCTTTCCAAGTAAGCTCTTCCTCGGAAGCTAAAGGCACTTTAGAAGTGTATTGCCAGATCTCAAACCCGCCACCACCTTGCATATTTAATGCAAGAATAGCATGTCTACTTTCTACTTTGCCAGAGGTGTAGCGAGTCATTAATTTAGCTTCAGCACTATCCTGAAAAATTGGCACATCCATCTTGAAAGCCTTCCTATACCAAGCCCAAGCTTGGTTCGCATCTTTTACTCCAATCCCTACTTGTTGGATGCCATTAATTGTCGCTTGATTCATTCAACTACAGTTATACTTTTAATTCTTTTGGTTTAAAAAATTTAAATATAAACTTTTGATCCATGCTGGCTTAACTTTTAACAAAAAAAGAGAAAATGCCGCGAAATTAGCCAGTTGCACTTTTAGCCAACTATTTTCTATGTATTTGCGGGCGGAAACAATTATTTCATTTGGAAGGACATGAAAATCAGATTTTTGGCGAATTCTTCTCACCAAGTCAAAATCTTCCATAATGCAAAAGTCCTCATCGAATCCACCTAGAGAATTAAAAATAGATTTTTTGATGTATAAGGTTTGATCGCCTCCCCCGGATAAAATCCCATTGAATCGTGTAAACCAAGAATTAAACTGTAGAAGTATGCTGTCAGAGTCAAACCTGTAGCGAAAGCAACCTGCATTTTTGCCTTTATTTAGGTTCTCATTAATCACATTTGCAAAATCGGCCACAGGTCTGGAATCAGCATGGACAAAATAAAGAATTCTGCTCTTGGCATGCTGAGCCCCCATGTTTAATTGGGCTGCTCTGTTTTTGACAGAAGATTGAACTACGGTTGCTCCAAAAGATTTAGCAACAGCCATAGAATTATCTAAAGAACCTCCATCTACTACTATAATTTCCTCTATTAAAGCTTTCCCTTCTGCTATAAGAAAAGGAAGCAATTCCTTCAAATTCCTCTCTTCATTGAGACAAGGGATAATTACAGATAGCGTATTAGATTCAGTCAACTCGAAGTTTTATTGAATAATTTTTGATGTTATTTTCCAAAATCACCTTTTGCAAAACTCCTCCCTCGTAATAAAAGCGATTGATATTTCCGTTCACATCGATTTCATAAACGCCCTTTTCAATCTCATTTACCTTAGTTAACATTCCAAAATTCTCTGAGATTAATACATCTCCATCTTTAGGTTCGTGGAAATACAATTTTGCAGGGGTACCATAAACAGCTTGTTTGATAGACTCCTCGTTATGAAACTTGTAAGAGTTTGCATCTATATCGTAGTGATCCTTATTCCAATTGACAGTAGTGACAAAATTGCCACGGTTAGAATCTGACTTAGTGGTCGCTTTCATCAATTGTCCATTCTGAAAATTTACATTTTGAAGAAATTCAACATGAATTTTACCAAAAAACCAGAATTCAACTTTACTGTGAATCTGATAGTCCTCACCTTTTGGAGAAGTAGTTTTGTCGGCTTGCATGGTGCCAATGGTAAACCCTGCTAGCACAATATCATAGGTATTAGTTTTAGTTTGGCAGAAAGCATTCAAGGTTGCTCCTACCATAAATAACAATACAAAACAGGCTGATTTATAGCTTTTTAATAACATATATTTCTATCAAGGGGTAAGGGTATTTTTTTTGTTGTTTTAAATAAACATATTCCGCAGAAAGATGGGGTATTCCCTTTAATTCCCCAATAACTGACGAATTAAAAAGGTCAAAGATTATCCTTACACTTCACCCAATCTTCTTCAAAATCAACATCAGAAAGCACTGGTAGCAACCCAAAGGAAATCTCATTCTGTGAAAGATATTCCTTAGTCAATGCTGCAACTTGATCAGTACTCCATGGGATTCCTTTAAATAATCCCGGAATAAACGATCTCATTCCAAGTAAATAATACCCACCATCATGAGCTGGCCCTATTACCACTTCACTTTCTTCTAATGTCTCAAATGCTGCCGAAATTAGCTTTGCAGTAATCTCTGCACAATCCGTTCCTATTATTACGAGATGATCATAATTCTCTTTAAATAATTGTTGAAAAGCATTACTCATCTTTTCACCCAGGTCCTTTCCTGACTGCAGTTCAAAACGATATTCTTTTGAATAATTGGACAGGTCTTCTTCTAAGTGATTTGAGAAAAAAAGTATTTTATCTGCCGGAGTTCTTTTGACAACCTTATGCGTATAGTCCACTAGCTGATTATAAGCTTCCAAAGCAGCTTCATCCCCAATACTGGCCGCGAGTCTGGTTTTCACCTTTCCCATTTCTGCGTTTTTTTGAAAAATAAGTAGTCCTTTTTTCATAGTTGGAAGTGGTTCATTTGAAAATAGAACCCCCTTGAGTTTGCCTCAAAAGATTTGAAAATTTGATTAAGTTCATTTACGATGTTTTGACGCTAGTTGGACTTACAACTGGTAAAATGAGTAATGAGTTTAACGATATACCATTTTCCCGTAAAGATTTAAAAAAACACGAACTGAAAAGATTCATGAACGTTATATTGGTCGTATAGAAAACAAAACTTTTAAACAATAAAAAAAATGGCATTACGACTAGGCGACACGGCCCCAAATTTTACGGCCGATACTACTGAAGGAAAAATCGATTTTTACGAGTATCTGGGAGATGGTTGGGGAGTCTTATTTTCCCACCCTGCAGATTACACTCCTGTTTGTACTACGGAACTTGGTGCTGTGGCAAAACTTCAAGGTGAGTTTGCGAAGCGAAATACTAAGGTACTTGCACTAAGTGTAGATGGTTTGGAAAATCACAAAGGGTGGATCTCAGACATCAATGAGACGCAAAACACCACCGTTAATTTTCCAATCATTGGAGATCAGGACAGAAAAGTATCTGAATTGTATGATATGATTCATCCGAATTCAAGTGAAAACTTTACTGTACGATCGGTCTTCATCATTGGAAATGATAAGAAAGTAAAGCTAATCATCTCTTATCCGGCAAGTACGGGCAGAAACTTTGACGAACTTCTCAGGGTAATCGATTCTTTACAGCTTACAGCTAACTATTCGGTAGCTACGCCAGCTAACTGGAAGCAAGGAGAAGATGTGGTAGTTTCTCCAGGAATTAAGACGGAAGACATTCCTGCCAAATTCCCAAAAGGTCACAAGGTCATCAAACCTTATCTTAGAATGACACCACAGCCAGACTTATAGCAGCTGTCAATCAAATAAAAAGGCTTCCACTGGAAGCCTTATTTATTACTAGTTCTATTAGTGAAACTTAAGATTCTATCAACAAGAATTTTGCCTTAGCTGCACCTTCTCTTATTGATTTGGCGTGCTGATATCCTTCTGAGTTATACCAAGCCTCAGCTTTTTCTTTGGTAGGAAACTGCAGCATCACCAGACGTTCATGATTCCATTCTCCTTCTAATACTTTCACTGGATTTCCTCTCAATACAAACTTTCCACCAAAGGCAGAAACTGTCGCCGGAGTGAGTTGCTTGTAAGCGTTGTATTTTTCAGGATCAGTGATATCGACTTCTACTATGACAAATGCAGGCATAAAATCTATCTTTAATTAGTACTTAATTTAATTCAATTAGAGGAATCATTCAAAGCCAACTCCGGCAGCGAACCTTGTTTTTGCATAAGCGACCTTCCGCTTTGAAAGCAATTCGTTAAGTGTCATTCTAGAACTGAAAACAGAGACTTCCCGACTATTTACGAGAAATAAACTACTCTCGCCTATTTCAAATCGCCTAATTTCTCCTTGAAGTAACATTTCCAAAGCTGCAACATTCCGGGTGTAGGTATTTATCTGGGCATTTAATGCACTCCAGCTATTCAATTCATTCTCTAGTTTAGTGCGTAGTTGAAGCTCTTTCAGATCTCTGGAGTTCTCTTTGAATTCTATTTTTGCCTCAGCCAATCGCATACCTCCTCTGGCTTTTCTCCACATCAATGGAGTATAAACCGAAAGACCCCATTTGTAATTATTTTCAAAGAAACCTGCTTGATCAAATTGATTTAGCTCCTCGGTGAGGAAATTATATTTAAGCTTGACAACCGGAATTATCTGCTGAGCCTTCAGCCTCATATCCACATCAAGACTAGCCAATTCATAATCTACCAACATAAGCTCGGGATGTTCAGCTATGAGCACACGTAGTTCTTCTTCATTCAAAATCAGGGGAAGTTCAGAATGAAGCTTCTCAGGATAAGTCCCAGCATCCAGTGCAATTGGATTACCAGAATCATCCCACAGAAAATTATTAAGCTCCTGAGTCCGCATAAAAAGCTCATTCTCGGCCTTCTGAAGATTATATTCTCTGTTCAATAGCTGAGTAGCAGCTTCTACCGTGTCTATTGCGGGAAAATCACCCTGTTCAAAACTGATTTTCACACCTCTAAATCTAGTCTCAGCGAGCATCACTCCTTCAGCCTGCAAATTTCTATTTGCATGAGCTAAGGACCAATTCCAGTAGGCACCTGTTGCCTGAAGATACAATTCATTTAGCAGCCTTTTGCGATCGGAATCAGTGGATTGCTGGTAGATCTGAGCCTTTCTTAATCCAGCTCTCCTATCGTCCAATATCAATCCCTGACCAAGATTCACTGAGGCCCCCGCTGATAACAGACCTCCAGCCGGTACCGAGTTTTCAGGATTTAGGTATTGACCAGAGTTTTGCTCAAAGGCTCCATTCAACTCTATTCCTGCCCAAGTAGGTATGGAAATTCCTGCTTCGCGTTTGTCATAATAGGTCTTTTCATCGTAGCTTTTCTTATCCAAGTTACCATAAAGCAAGGGGTCAAAGCCACCTCTGGCTGTACGAACTTCCATGTCTCCCATGGTAAGCATAATGTCAGCTTGAGCTGATAGCGGATGATAAGACTTCACCCAATCCAAATAGATATCAAACGATAAGGTATCAGATTCCTGTGCCTTGATAGTCAGACAATTTGCAAAGAATAAGAAAATTAAAAGAGTCCTTTTCATTACTTTCCTTTTGCTATTTCTTCCTTCTGAATCCTGGTGTAGTAATCTGCAGGGAAACCATTGAGTTGTCGCCAGATTTCATACCAAACAGGCACATCATTCAGAAGCGCGATCCCATCTGCACCAGAGCCTACACGCAAAACTTCTGGCCAAGCTTGCTCTTCCGGATCCTCAGCCACCAATATTCTGAATTGATTGTTTTTACCAGCGAATTGATCTATCGCAACGATCACACCTCCAAAAGTTCCATTGGATAGTTTTGGCCATCCTGAGAATACAATTGCTGGCCAACCGTCAAAGATGAAACGGACTTTTTTGCCCACCTCCATCAACGGTAAATCCACTGGAGACACATACATCTCTACTGCCAATTCACCATTGGAAGGAACGATATTAACTATTTGGTCCCCTTCTTTGATTGTCTCTCCAAGTCCAACTTGAATAGCCTCTGAGATAAATCCATCCTGAGGTGCCACAATATGTCTAAAGCCAGTACGAGCTTCGTAATTGGAATATTGGTTTTCAAGTTTCGAAGCAGAACCTTCAGCATCGTATTGACTTGATTGTGCGGTGTACATATCCGATTCCGCTTTTGCCAGTTTATCTTGAAAATCATTGTCAATAGCGTCCAATTCAAGTTGTGCTGAAACGAATGAATTTTTACTACTCAAGAGACTATTCTCAGCACTGATTACACTCGCTTGCACCTCCTGGAATTTTAGCCTTCGAGTCTCCAAATCTGTAAGCGATCGCAAGCCTTCCTCGTAAAGTTTTTCCGCACGGCCTAGTTGCTTCAGACCAATCTCATAATTGACTTTGGCTTGCTCAAAACGAATGCTGTCAGATTCTACCTTCAACTCAGCCATCTGAAGTTTATTTCTCCCTTGCTCCTTTCTCAGAACATTGTTTCGCTTCAAAGCTGCTATTTGACTGTCAAGAGCGCGAACCTTCTCTTTGTATGAAAGGGCAGAGAGATTTTTAGCTTCCACTTGGAGCTGAGTTCTTGGCAACAGCAAAGAATCGAAGTATTCATCTTTTACTTCTGTGATACTAATTATTGTATCTCCTTTGGATACGAATGCACCTTCATTCACATACCACTTATCGATTCTACCCGCTATCACAGAGTGAATGGTTTGAGCCCTATGCTCTGGCTGAAGCATGGTCACGTAGCCTTTAGACCTAATATATTGGGTCCAAGGCAGGAAAAGCATGATAAAAACTGCACAACAGGACACAAGTAGAATTCTAACCCTTTTACGCTTCTCTTCACTCGCTACTGTCATCTTGAGGCTTTCTGCCTCATCAAAGGGCCCTCTGTCTTTGATTACATTTTCAGAAATATTCAACATCGTCTTAAGAGTTAAGGGTTAAAAACTTCTGATAACCCGACTGATTACCGTTATAAACAAGTTTACCATCGTCCATTACTATAATCTGAGTAGCCATTTTCAAAACTTCTTCATCTTGAGATACCATAACCAAAGTCCAGTTTCCGCCAAATAAATAAGCCATTACATTGGATTTTATATCCTTGTCTACATGCAGAAGGGCATTTTCCAGGATAAGTGCTCTTGGCTCTCCCACAAAAGCTCTAGCCAATAGTATAGCCTGAGCTAACTTTCTAGAAAGCCCTCTACCTTCAGGTAGAAGTACGGTTTCCATATCTTCAGGCAATTGGTAGATAAAATCCTTCAGACCTACCAATTCGATTAATGAAGCAAGCTGAATGGGATCAATATCACGACCTACCATAATATTCTCCCCAATTGTCCCATGAAATATTTGCTGCAACTCCAAGCAATCCCCAACCACAGATCTGTATTTGTCCAAATTGATCATTTCAAGAGGAAGATCATTTACTTTTACTTCCCCGTCATAGCTCTCATATAACCCAGAAAGCAACGCAAGCATCGCACTTTTACCACTTCCACTTTTTCCAGTAATTACAACCTTCGAACCGGCATCAATAGAAAAGCTAACTCCACTTAAAATCGGTTTACTGACATCTCTTGGTTGAAAAGTAACGTTCTCCATCGCCAACTTGATTCCTTTAGAAAGTGCCGTAATGTCTTTCTCTGCCTCATTATGACCTTCCATTTCCATATCCATTACTAGGCCTAATTTCTCCGTGGCCACCAACGTGTCATAAACCGTCTCAAGAGATAGAATCAATTTCTCCACAGCATTTACTACCATCAGAATGATGACTTCCGCTGCTACAAATTGACCAATACTAATCTGCTCATTGATCAAGAGCAAACTACCAGCTATTAAGAGACTTGCAACAATCAGTACTTTAAAACCTATTAATACCTTATACTGGAATATCAATACCGAAAAGTGGTGAGTTCGAAATTCCACATAGCGCTTCAAAAGCTTGTCTGCCCGGAGAATCGGGAGTTTAGAATTCCCCCCAACTAACTTAAAGGAGTTGAGCGTCCTTCCAATCTCTTCCAGCCAATAAGCAGTTTCATACTTATAAGTAGATTCTTTCATAGCCGTGGCCATACCTTTTGGACTGGTAAAATAAAATATTGTCACAAGAATGAGTACCAGTACGATACCGAATAAGATGAAAGTGGCGTGATAAAATGATAACAATATCAAACCAAACACCACTTGAATCAATGCCGTTGAATATTCCACCAGAATTTTGGAAACTCCTTTTTGAAGGTTTACCGTATCAAAAAATCTGTTTACAATTTCAGGAGCATAGGTCCCATGAAAAAGCTCAGATTTTATCTTAGGAAGTCTATAGGCTAAGGAAAGACCAGATTTGGCAAATATTCTTTGTTGAAGTTTCTCGGTAATCTGTAACTGAGAGATCTGTAAAAAACCACCAAAAGCTATACCTGCAGCCACGATCAGTACCAGGATTACCCACGAAGTAGTAATCCTCCCACCCAGGACAAAATTCAAAATAGCCTGAATCCCCAATGGCAGGGATAGAGTTACCAAACCATTCAAGATGGCATAAAAGTATATGGAATATACTTGACCCTTCTCCTCCTTCAGCAAATTGAAGAATCGCTTCATTGGAGTAATTTTAGTCGCACTATTCATTTGAAATTGCCTTTAGAATTAGATCTTCAAAAAAGACCAGTCGATTTTCTGAGTCCAGTGATTGCTCTGTCATGTCTGGTAAATGCTTGGCATTGAAAGCATGAAGTAAACTAGACTCCATGATCGTATAAGCCAGAGTTTTTGGATAGAGATAGTTTGGGTTTATTTCAAATATCAGCTTAGATATGCGGTCTCCAAAATTATATACTTGAGCAAAAATACCACTCTCATGCTCAATGTCCACAGTTTTGGTCAGATAGCCTTTTAGGGATTCATTGACGACTATATTTCTCAAATCAAGAGGATCGATATGTGTGTTTTTAGTAAAAACGGGACCATTCACCATCAATTTCATAGCAATAGACAACCGATCTTTGCTACTCTCCATATTGGCGGTGGCATACACGTAATTCACTTCCATCCATGCCCAATACCATGCTGTAAGGTAAAGCAAAAGCATGTGTTTGTTTTCAAAGTACCGATAAACAGCAGCTTCGGTCACGCCGATCTGTAAGGCCAGCTTTTTAAATGTAAAATGCTCCATCCCCAAATCACGGATCAAAGTTGCCCCCTCTTCCACTATGGAACTCCCCAATTCTGAGCTGAAAGGCTCCTTCAGATAAAGGTTGTCGTGCACCTCCATCTTCATTGTACTCAATAAGTTTTCCATCGAAATTTAATGTAACTCCCCATAGAACGCATGTAAGTGAAAAAAGTTAACAAATCTTTCAAAAAGTTAGTAATACTAACAGACTCAATGTAATCTGATTTTGTCAACTTCATGCATTACACTTTACGAGTAAATAAAAATGCCCAAACAAGCAAAATAGGATGAATGATTAGCAATCTGAACCAACCTGTCCAAGGAGGTAGACAAATCCCATTTTCTACGCAGGAATTCATCTCAATAAAGTATATATGTGCAGGAATAAAAGCGAGTAGCATCAGAATAATTCCCCAAGCAGCCCATCTACGTGAACTGGGGAAGAGTAGCCCCAAGCCAAATACTACTTCAAAAACACCAGCCAAGCAATTTAACAGCACATGATTGGGTAGATATTCAGGAATTAATCTAAGATAGCCATCTGGGTTAATGAAATGGTTGATACCGGCAAGTGTATAAAACACTGCCATCACATAAAGTGAAATGATTTTTAGCTTTTTCATTTAAAGAATTTCTTAACCAATATTTCTGGTATTGAACTTTAGATTTTTGTTGAAAACCAATTTCAGGTATCTTACTCATTCCATGGCAAAAAAGAGCACATTTTTCAAATTCAATGTCCGTCCTTGGGTCTTCTGGCCACCTTTTATACTACTAATACTCGCTGTACTTAGCAGTATTCTTTTTCCTACTTCATTTATTGACATACTTAGAAGTTTTCAGCAAACTATACTCATCATTTTTTCAATTGGATTTAGCTGGGTATCATTTGCGATGACTCTAATGGCAGTTGCCGTGTTCTTCTCTCCTTTGGGAAACTATAGAATAGGAGGAAAATCAGCCACACCTAGATTAACAAGAATTAGTTGGTTTGCCATTGTTCTGTGTACAACTATCGCAGTTGGAATCTTGTTTTGGGGAAGTGCAGAGCCTCTCTCCCATTTTCTTTTCCCTCCGGATTTTAAGGATTTTGAACCAAATTCAGATGCCGCCAAATCATTCGCTTTAGGAGCTTTATACTTCCACTGGGGATTTACACCTTATGCAATATACGCCGTTCCAGCCCTAGTTTTTGCGTTAATGTATTATTCGGGCAAAAACAATTTTAGTCTCAGTATCATGCTGAGGCCTATACTTGGTACATCTCCAAATAGATTCTGGGAAACTGGCTTGGATATGTTTAGCCTATTTGCCCTCGTAACTGGAATGGCTGCTGCACTTGGAGCTGGAATCTTGAGCCTGTCCGGAGGATTTTTAGCTTTTTTCCCAGAGCTAAATTCTGTTATACTTTCTGCCCTAATCACACTAGGGATTCTAGTCACTTTCGTTATTTCTGCCTCTACAGGAATCGAAAAAGGAATAAAGAATCTGTCCCTTTTCAACCTTGGCTTCTTCTTTCTGATCGCCATTTTATTTGTGATTTTAGGAGAAAAAGAAAAAATCCTCGCCTCCGTTCTGACTGGTTTTAGCCAGTACTTTATGAATTTCACAGATTTGAGCTTACAGCTAAGTGGAGCAGGAAATACTTGGACCTTCGATTGGTCTACTTTTAATTTTGCCATGTGGATGGCGTGGGCACCGATGACAGCTTTGTTTCTGGGGAAAATAGCTATAGGTAGAACTGTTCGCGAATTCCTTTTGGTAAACTGGTTTTTTCCTGCTCTTTTCTGTTTGATATGGATGGGGATTTTTGGAGGTACCACCTTGGATTTTGCATCCATTAATACCCAAGAATACAAAGACACTTTCCAAAATTTTGGTCCAGAATCCATTATCTATCAAGTATTTGAAGACATGGGATACTTCAAGGTCTTTGCACAGCTCTTTATTCTAGGAATCTTTATCTCTTATGTGACGGCTGCTGATTCAAGCACTGATGCGTTGGCAAGTATCAGTATGAAAAAGCAGACTGGAGATCCATTTCGATCAGATACCAACCTAAAAGTAATTTGGGGAGTATTGATCGGTTTTTTGTCTTGGGTGATGATCACTTATTCTGGAATAGACGGAGTGAGAATCTTGTCTGTGATTGGCGGATTTCCGGCACTTTTTTTCCTGCTCCTTGTATCGGTTTGTTTATTGATGATTCTTCTCTCACCAAAAAAACATCTAACAAATCAATAACCTCGATACTTCAATTTCCCGACATTATAGAGGTAAAGGACTTTTGAATACCGAAGCATCATTGGCATCAGAATCAGATTAGAAACGGCGACAGTGGTAAGGTACATCCATAGCTCAGGACGTTCCATCAACACGTTCAAAGCTACCATCGTCGTGATCACCAAAGCCACTGAAAAAGCATAACTCACATACATCGCTCCGTAAAAGAAGTCTGGCTCAGCGTGAAAATTTGCTCCGCAAACTGAACAAGATTTATTCACATGCGAAAGCTTTCGGAAGCTATAAACTGGCACTGAGAAAAGATTCCCTTCATGACACTGTGGACATTTTGCTCCAGCAATAGCCTTTAAAGTACTATCCTTACTCATGTTTTTAATTTATAAAGAGTGATTTTACTGGATTTCTCCACTATACGTTTTCAAGTGTCTGCAGGTAAACAGTTAGACCTATCGATAGATTTCATCGATGTCATAATCCTTTCCTATTCCCCACTGCAGCAACTCTTCAATGGTGTAAAATTCTAGGGTATCAAGATCCTTGACTTTGAAATTGGCACCTCGCAGACGAGCTATAATTTCAACATGTCTGATTTCACCCATATTAATCAACTGATACTTTCTGCCTACTCGCAGGTTATCAAGCGCTATTGGCATATTAGGCTTTATCTTTAATCTCTACCCCTACTGCCTCAAAAGTAATCTCACGCTTAGGCTCAGTGATAGCGGCAACTTCTTCTGCACTTTTACCTTCATCTTCAGCATAATGTCTTAGCGTTTTCACATCTGTTTCGGTCAAAACTGCTACACCATCTAAAACAATAGGATATCCCTGAGAGGTCGTTGGGACGAAAAAACCGTAATCCTTAAATGTCACTCGCATACTTTCACCGTTTGGTAGATCCATGGTAAGCCAGCATCCTTTTTTGGTACAAACTTCTTTTATCTCTCCAGAGATTTTTCCTTCGAAAGTACCATTTTCATTTACTTGCTCGATCATCTGAGATGTAGCTATGATCTCATCAGCTTTCAAATCAGCTCCGTAATTTCCTGGAATTGAATCAGTCGCTGCAATTTCTGTTTCAGCTCCTAGAAGTTCTGAATCAGATTTTTGATTTTGACAGGATGTGCCAATAGCCACACCAAAAGCGAGTATAAGTAAATGAGATTTGTTCATGGTCGTATGAGATTGATACTCCAAAAATACGCTTTAGATTTGGAGAGAAAAAGAATAAGATAAATGTTTGGCAAACTAATAGCAATTCGGAATTCCTGCCTATTTAGCCTATCTATTACAAATAAATCGATTGCGAAAAAGATTTGAAACAATTTTTTCAATAAAACTTCGATTTTTTTAACAATCCTGTAATTTTACACTCAAATTAACCTATTGACCCTGCACATGCCCCACCCTACTAAGTTCATCATTGATTTTGACAGTACTTTCACGCAAGTAGAAGCGCTGGACATATTAGGAGAAATCAGTCTTCTAAATGATCCAGAAAGAGATGAAAAATTAAAAGCCATCAAGGATATCACCGATAAAGGAATGGAAGGCAACGTTACCTTTCGCGATAGTTTGATCCAACGAATCGATATCCTCAAGGCAACTAAATCCCAAATCACGGATTTAATTGCAGCGTTGAAACTAAAAGTATCCAAGTCTTTTGAGAGAAATAAGGAGTTTCTTCAAGAGAATGCAGACAATATCTACATAGTTTCCAACGGTTTTAAGGATTTCATTATTCCAATTGTAGGAGATTATGGGATCCACCAAGACAATGTTTTTGCAAACGAATTTGTCTACGATGGTGCAGATAATATTGTAGATTTCAACAGAGACAATCCCCTTTCCCAGAATAATGGAAAGGCGGAGACCATCAAAAAAATCAATCTTGAAGGTGAAATCTACGTGATCGGTGATGGCTATACTGATTATGAGATCAAGAAATCCGGCCTTGCCAATAAGTTTTATGCATTTACAGAAAATGTAAACCGTCCTAAAGTAACCAAAGAGGCAGATCATATTGCGCCTAGTTTGGATGAAATCCTTTACGTTAATAATTTGAATACGAAATTCTCTTACCCAAAAAGCAGAATCAAGGTATTGCTCCTTGAAAATGTCCACCAAATCGGTGTCGATTTACTCAAAGAAGAAGGCTACGAAGTAGAAGTTGTAAGCTCGGCAATGTCTGAGGAAGAACTTTGCGAGAAAATCAAAAACGTTTCCATCATTGGTATTCGTTCTAAGACCAATATTACACGGAAAGTACTTGAAAATGCCAATCGATTAATCGCAGTTGGTGCGTTCTGTATAGGAACGAACCAAATCGACCTTGAAGGCTGTCAGGAGAAAGGTATTGCAGTTTTCAATGCGCCATTCAGTAACACCAGATCTGTGGTGGAAATGGCAATCGCAGAGATCATCTTCCTGATGAGGGGGTTTGCCGATAAAACTGCCGCATTGCATCAAAGCAAATGGGACAAATCTGCAAGTGGAAGCTTTGAAATCAGAGGCAAAAAATTAGGCATTATAGGCTACGGTAATATTGGTGCCCAACTTTCTGTGCTAGCTGAGAATATGGGAATGAACGTCTTCTATTACGATGTAATTGAGCGATTGGCACTAGGAAATGCAACCAAAATCGAAAGTTTGGATGAGCTACTAAGCACCTGCGATGTGATTACTTTACATGTGGATGGTAGAAAAGAGAACGAAAACATCTTGGACAGATCGAAAATCGCCTTGATGAAGAAGGGGGCAATATTGCTCAATCTAAGCCGTGGACATGTCGTGGAAATACCGGCTCTTAGAGACGCGATTCTTTCCGGGCACCTTGCAGGTTGTGCGGTGGACGTATTTCCTGAAGAGCCGAAAAACAATTCCGAACCTTTAGTGTCGGAATTAATCGGACTTCCAAATACAATTCTTACTCCTCATATCGGAGGTAGTACCTCCGAAGCTCAGGAGAACATTGCACGATTTGTTCCAGGTAAAATCATGGAATACATCAACACTGGCAATACATACAACTCTGTGAACTTCCCTAATATCCAACTTCCATTCCTACAGAATGCACACCGACTGATTCACATTCACATGAATGAGCCAGGGGTATTGGCTAAAATCAACCAAATCTTGGCAAACTTCGAAATTAATATAGTAGGTCAATACCTGAAGACAAATGAGAAGATCGGTTATGTGATCACAGATATTGATAAAGCTTATTCCAATGAAGCGATCGATGCGCTGAAGCATATTCCTGGAACTATCCGCTTTAGAGTTCTTTATTAAGATTTAAGTATTGTTACAATCAATTGAAAAGTCCCGTTATAGCGGGACTTTTTGTTGACTTTTGAATTGACTTAGTCTAATAACCTCCTATGGTAATTAATCTGACCTAGGTGATAACTGAAATGCCCAAACAAATGAATGAGGAAATAACTATGTGACATCCGAAAACCAAAGACTTCTAATGGATAATCCTTTGCTAACATAGATTCATCTAACCCTTCCAAACTAGCAGTCACCACTCCCTTCAACTTTTCAATCATCTCTACCAGTTCGGCTCTTGAAACATTTTTCCCGGCAAATTCAAATTCACGATCTCTGACGTATTCAAACCCTCCCATTTCTTTACCTACGAAATGGAGCATATTCCCTACCAAGTGAAGGCAGAGGTTACCAGCCGAATTGGTTATGTTTTGTTCTACTTTCCACAGATTCTCTTCTTTGGAATACGCATTTATCTCAAGCTTCAATCGTTCTATATCACGCTCAAAAAGTCTTATAAATTCTTCAAGTACCATAGTTTATTATTATTTGGAAAACTTCAAGTAGGCTTTAGCCATCTTTTCATCATATTTATTTTGAGCATATGCCGCACCATTATAGCACGCTGCGAACTTAGCCCAGTTCTTGGCCTGTAAAAACTCCTAACAGCCATTTTTCAGGATATATCGACCAAATACCTCTAAATGATTTCGCTCATGGGTGTACATTTCATCCACAAATTGCTGTACAGATGGATAGCCAAGTGGTATCGCATGAAAGCCCATTACCTGATAACTTCCCCATGAAGCGGAGGCCAAAGCTGCTTCTTTGAATTTTGGATCTGGGGAAATAGAAGCAGCCTGATCCAGACGTTCATATTCTCTTACCCCACCTAAATAATGACTTTTGCTAAAATTCTTATATAAAACTGAGGAGTTGGAAGTATTGGAGAAATCCTCAGGATTGATTCCTCTGGACTTCAACTGCCTCCAAAAAACATGTCCTTCGAAAAGAATCTTCGGTCTTCCATCTATAAAAAAACCTTTGCCAGAACTCTCTACTTCATTCACCGCTTTTATTGCAGCGAGATCGACCTGGTATCTTTTTGAAAAATCAACAAGGTCCTGCTCACCAAGAAAAATATCACCAAGAACATTGGCAGGCTTTGTCTTGTCAAAAAGCATGGTCCAGGTTTTAATTCCAACTTCACCATCCACTACTAGCTGGTTTTTGCTTTGGAAGTCTTTTACAGCTACTTCCGTCTCAACGCCAAAATACCCCGATGAAGGATTTGTGTAGCCTAGTTTTCCGAGTAACTCTTGTAAAAATGATACAGAAGAGCCTCGCGATTTGAGTTTTATGTATTGCATTACGATACGATTTAAAAATAAAAAGTACTTCAAGTTAATTGAAGTACTTCATAATCGCAATCGGATGCTAATCAATTACTCAGGATCAATCACATTTTTTCGCGTTCCAAATTTTCCCGGTTTTCCAGGTTTCTGCTGAGATGCAACCTTAGCTTCAGTTGGAGTTTTAACTTCTACTGGCTTTGTATGATTTGCCTTTGGCTGTTCAGAATTAGAATTCTCTCTCCTTGGAAAAGGCTTTCTATTGCCTCCTGAACCTGATTTTTTATTTTTATTATATCCGGACTTCTTTTTTGAACCAAAGTCGGATTTTCCTTTTTCTGGAGTTCCAGAATAGGTAGGGCCAGCTTCAAATCCTTCCGGAAGTGGACTTTGTGTTACTTTCATCCCGATCAACTTTTCGATGTTATCAAACTTGTATTGATCCTTTGGGTTTACAAAAGTAATTGCGGCTCCTTCAGCATCAGCACGGGCTGTTCTACCCACCCGATGGACATAATCTTCAGGATCCGATGGTGTGTCATAATTGATTACCAACTCTATTCCCACTACATCTATACCTCTTGAAATGATATCTGTTCCGATCAGAATTTTAACTGATTTGTTTTTAAAATCAGACATGATCTTTTCACGCTCAACCTGCTCTAAATCAGAGTGAAAAGCTTCAATTTCAAATTGCTTTCTCAACACCTTATAAAGCGACTTTACTTTATCCTTGGTCGATGCAAAGATAATTACGGCTTCGTAAGCTTTTTGTGAGAGTATATTTCTAACTAACTCTTCTTTTTGGGTGTCATACACAGAGTACATAGTCTGAGTTACACCTTTTGCTGTCTTACCGATAGCGATGGAAATTTCTGATGGATTATTCAGAAACTTCATGCTAAACTGCCTAATCTTCGGCGGCATGGTAGCAGAGAATAAAATAGTCTGGCGATTCTTTGGTAGGTAATTGACGATTTTCAGGATATCATCCGAAAATCCCATATCCATCATTCGATCTGCTTCGTCCAGAATCAAATGCTCTAGTGTTGATAAATCTATTTTACCGCCAGCAAGAAGAGCAATCAAGCGACCAGGGGTAGCTACGATAATTTCAGCTCCCGTTTCCAGGGCTTTCTTCTGTTGCTCCCAGACGATGCCATCACCTCCTCCATATATTGGAATAGAACTGATACCTAGGAAATAGGCAAAACCTTGTATTTGTTGATCAATCTGAATGGCCAGTTCTCGTGTTGGTGCGAGAATTAGTGTATTCAATGTAGTCGTACCGTCTTTACTTAATTTGTTAAGAATGGGCAGAATAAAGGCTGCGGTCTTTCCTGTTCCCGTCTGGGCACAAGCGATAAGATCCTTATTTTCCATGATGACTGGAATAGCCTTTTCTTGGATTGGGGTTGGTTTTTCAAAACCCATTGCGTCCAGTCCTTCCTGGAGCGAGGTTTCGAAATTAAATGATGAGAAGTCCAAATTGTGGTGAGTGAAGTATTGTAAAAAGAAGACGTTATCAATTACGTCCTGCCAAATATAGCCCCTAATTGTACAGAAACACAAATAGTTGAGTTTTCTAAGATACAAAGACTCCTCATTAATGCCAATATTAAGTAGGTCAATTGAATACAACACACATTCCTTTGCTTATTCATACTACTCTTGGAAAATACCTATTGCACTCATTTTCTTCAAGAATACATAAATTGGCTTATAATTTAGGAGAGTTTTCATCTTAAAGCTGTCTTAGTAAAGACAATCCAAAAAAGTAAACACATGCCCCCTACTATTACAACTCTTCCAGTAACCAAACTTATTGGGATGCGAGTTCACATGAATTTCATAACCAATAGAACGCAGGAACTTTGGCAGAAATTTATGCCCCGAAAAAATGAAATTGAAGGGAAAGTATCCAATGAGCAGTATTCAGTGGAAGTATATTCATCCCTTTCGTACTTCGATCAATTCAATCCTGCTACTAATTTTGAAAAATGGGCGGCTGTTCCAGTTGCAACTATTGAAGATTCACCTGTTGGAATGGAAAGTTTAATTATCCCCGCTGGACTATATGCGGTATTTCCCTTCAAAGGATTAGCTAGTGAAGCTCCTGCCATGTATCAACATATTCTAGGAAATTGGCTTCCAAATTCAAAATATCAACTTGACAATAGGCCTCATTTTGCTGTAATGGGAGAAAAATATAAGAATAATGACCCGGATTCCGAGGAGGAGTTATGGATTCCCATCAAACCCAAAAGCCATGAATAAAAGCGAATATAGTTTCGGGATATTTGCCATGATTCTGACCCTGATTACGGGTTTTCTTTATGCAGGCGCGTATATAGGTATTGGAGCACAGGTGTTTTTCCTGGACGTGTATGGGTATTATTTCCTTATTTCGAATATTATTTATTTCGCTGGGACTGCTATCCTAGCTAAGCATTTCTATCAAAAAGGCTACAAATCTGCCTTTTATACATTATTGCTTACAGCCGTTTCCACCTTGGTTCAGATGATTGTCTTATATAAGATGCTATCTGATCGAAGTCTTGCAAGTATATATTTTACAATTGTAATTTTCCTACTCTGCTCTTCACTGGCATTTGGTGGCACCCTTGTATTCTCAAAAGCATCACGACAAAAATGGCTTAAACCAGCAGGAATTCTGATCCTTATCAGTAGTAGCCTTCTATTGTTTATAAGCTTAATTGCTTTGAGAATTCAAGAAAGCTCTACTCTTTATATGCTAGATCAAGTATCCAGATGGGTTTCCCTTAGTACAACTCTTATCCCGATTTTCTTTGTTCTAGCTTTCCAGGAGGAATTAAAATCAATGAATGAAGTTGCTTCCAAAATAGCGGATAACAGATATGTGATTTTCAAATTCCTCTTGTTCGTTGCTTTTGTTGCTAGTGGATTTCTCTTTGTAAAAGACAGTTACATGTCCCATTACTGGCAGGGAAAAAATCAAGAAAGAGCCGAACAAATGAAGGCACTTTTTGAGGAAAAAACGTTTGTAGGAAGCAAAGGTGATAGTCTAAACTACCTACTGCTAAAACCCCTTGACTTTGATTCGACAAAGCAATATCCAGTTGTTATTTCCCTTCCCTATGCTGGCTATGAAGCAAGTGCAGCGTTGATTCTTTCAGAAAATGTTAATCGAATAAAATATCCTTCATACATTTTTGTACCCTTCTGCCCTGATGGAGAAGGTTGGGGCGGAGTTCCAAATACGCCTGTGATTGATCGATTGGTTTTCGAGGCCTTAGAGGGATTAGACCATGAAGAAAACATAGATCCGAAACGCCGATACATCACAGGGGTTTCACGAGGTGGATATGGTACGTGGCATTTTATCACAGAAAGACCCGATTTGTTTGCTGCTGCCATTCCCGTTTGCGGTGAAGGTGAGCCAAAGCTAGCTTCTCAGATAAATGATGTAACAGTTTGGGCTTTTCATGGTGAAAAGGATAAGAATGTACCTGTGTCAGGATCCAGAGAGATGATAGCAGCTATGGAAGCTGCGGGTAAATCTCCTAAATACACAGAATACGAAAATGAGATGCATAATATCTGGAATCTAGTAAGTGATGAGCCCGAGTTATGGCCTTGGCTATTTTCGCAGAGGAAAGAGTGATTTTGGTGTAAAAAGTGGTAAGTCGTAAATAGTAGTTTTTTGTTGACTATATAGATCCATGTCTGCCTGAGCGAAGTCGAAGGCAAGTTTACATTGTCCCCGACTCTTCTTGGACGGACATATTCTTAAAAACGCAAGCTTAAAATTATCGGAAAATCCTCTTTAAAATTAATCTATATGGATATCCGCTTTTCTACCTGTAAGGAGACAAAGGCAATGTAAGATTTGTTAAACTTAAGAATGGAGGCCACTTCAGTCATCCAACCTGACAAGTATAGAATCTAAGGTGACTGGCATCATTCCGGATAATCATATAATCTAATTTGATTCCTGAAATCCCAAATCTATCAACTTACTTTTCTGATTTTTAGGAACTGTCACACGAATACGATTTCCAGTTGTACAAAAACATGCATAGCATCCTTGCTGTACCCCATCACTAGTAATCGATAAAACTTTTGCGCCTTTTACTCCTTGATCACTCAAGTAATCACCTACGGCGTGTAGGATTTCTTCATTAGAGTTATTAGTGCTTATTTTCCATGGATCAGAACAACCCGTTTGATCCCAGAAGAATTCTAAATGGTTTAGCGGTACATTATCCTCTTGACAACCTTGAAGTAAAAAGAGAAGTAGAATCGAAAGAGTTAAATAGTATTTCATAATTATCCTTTAGGAAAAAAACGAAAAAAAAAGGCTGGACGCTACAGCCCAGCCTATTATTTCTATCCGAAAAGCTTCTCCAAGATCTTATAGGTGATCAAGTAAGTTGGCCTCACTCCTTCCATTCCCAACGCACCTGAAGCCAGCGTACTTCCAGTCTCCAGCGGATTATCTGAAGCGTAGTAGGCGTAAAGCACTTTTACATTGGTTCGGATTGATCTTCTGATTTTTGAAGCCGATTGTATTGCTTTCTGGTAGTGAGCTCCTTCCATTTCCAGACCAACAGCTTTCCAGGAAGACTGCATAAAGTAGGTTAGAATATCCTTGTTTTGAAGTGATGTCCCTAATACCGAGATCATTGGACCTTCATATACACCTAATCCAAAACCTTCAAAATCAGCTTTCTTCAATTCATTTTTGAATGGGTAATTATCCGCTGTCCCTTCAAACACGTGAGCATTTGGAATCATAAGATCTCCTTTTCCACCGTAAAGAATCCCAGCTTTTCCCATGATAGAGGTAGAGACCACGTCAAGAGGAATAGATTTTCCCTCCTTCTCGTAAGGCTTAAGTAGCTCGTCAAAACATTCATATGCTTGTTCTCCAAAGGCATAATCCATCACTACGAATACCGGCCTTTTATCCTTTTCTACAGGTAATTTCACACCAGGAATCAACTCTTCTTTTTCCAATAGTGCAGTATCAATAATCTGAGCGCCAATATTGGTTCCTGACTCATCTGGAAGATTGATAAAGCCATGCTTTGCGGCATATTTATCAATTGCGTCTCCCTTGTTATTTTTAGCTTTAACCGAAATATCCATTACCACTTTTTCAAGTGCTTCGTAGTTTTTCAGACCTAATAACTGAGGAGCGTAGATTGTGTTCACTACTGAGTGAAGATTCGCAGAGATAATGTGGATTGGCCGCTTTAGTAAGTCATGCTCATCTAGCGCAATCTTAATTCTCCTTGCCCACATTTCCCCGTATACGTGGTGCCCGATGCGTTCTCTCAGCGTTGTGGAAAATGAAATTTCCCGGTCTAGATTCTTGGTAGCTTCTTCCTGAGCGAGTTTACCCATATGGTAGACAATGGAAAACAGACTGTTCGAATTACTACTTTTCTCAAATTTATCAACCGCCTGAATCGTCTCTTCGAATGTTCTTCCAATTAAATGACTCAAGTAAGCGCTGGCGGCTTCTTTCTCAAACTCCTCTCCCGCTGCTTCTTTCTGTACAAACTCTTCCAGCATTAGCCAGTTGGTAGAAATCTTCCCTTTCGGATCGGTACTGTTGTTGTAAATCTTATTGGACTCTATGTATAAGAATGTGAGGTGTGTCAAAATATCATAAATATCAGATCGCCCTCGGGTCATCTCTACATACATGATGTGCTCATCCAGTCTATAGCAATTCCGCTTACGTTTTGCGGGTACGATAGCCTCCAGTTTGGACGTTTCGTAGCCCTCACGACTGATCAGGCGGACAAATCTACATTCTTCTATCCCTCTCGGAAGTCGCTCCATCACATAGAGCAGGCCATCTAATTCGATCTTTTCGTTGTCCGTCACCAATCCATAGATTTCAGGACTCAATACGCGAAGTGCGTCTACCAAACTTTCACCAGAAACGCCCATCGGCTTATAGCTACCGCGGGTAAAAAGGTGTCTCATCGTGATGTACAATCGTTCGATTGCAGCTCGGGACTCGTGTGCTCGGGTTCTCTTCATAAATGCAAATGGGTTTTGCAAGGCAAAAATACTAAATACTATTTTAAGCGCTCTGAAAAGAATTTTTTCAGTTGGTCAATTTTAGGAATAATTACAAACTGGCAGTAAGGCTGACCTCCGTTGAGATTGAAATAATCCTGATGAGAATTTTCAGCTTGATAGAAATTTGTAAATGCAGTGATCTCAGTGAGTATAGACTGATTTTCAGGCAAAGCTTGGCTTAATTTTAATTTGAGATCAGAGGAGATATCTCTTTGTTTTTCATTATGATAAAAAATAGAGGATCTGTAGTGTGGCCCCATATCTGCTCTTTGACGGTTTAAGGTAGTAGGGTCATGTGTTGCCCAGAAAATCTCCAAAAGCGCTGCCAGACTAATTACTCCAGGATCATAATAAACTTGAATTACCTCTGCATGTCCAGTAGTTCCGCTGCAAATGGATGTGTAAGATGGATTTTCAATTATCCCACCAGAATAGCCTGAAACTACCTTATGAACTCCTTTCAGCATTTGAAATACTGCTTCTACGCACCAAAAACACCCTGCCCCAAGAGTAACTACATCCAAGCCTTCGGGGATATCAATTTCTGTGGTAGGCAGCTTCAATGTATTTTTCATTCTTTCGGAAGACGTAAAAGGAGAAGCTTCCCAAAATTATTTAATGCGCGATATTTTTAGCTCAACTTCAGTTCTCAAATCAGCCTCTGTATATTTCTCAGCATCGCAAACAATAAGAAGTCCTTCCCTATGCAATGCCATCGCTTCCTTATTGATTTCCGGTAAAAATTGATCCCAGTCCTCAGGGTACATTTGTTTTACAACCTCAGAAGAGCTGAAAATAGACTCCTTTTTTCTCCTGAGCATATCCAATATGGCTGTTCTGAGAACTTCCATAGTAAAGCGTTAATTACAAACCATCACAAATGCTGGTGGAAGATTTTTCAATGTAAAACTGGTATTCACTTTACCAAAATGCTTTTTGAATAAATTTTTCAGCAAATACGAATAGCACCCTTGAATAAAAAATCCACTTTGAGTAAGAGCCGATTTACTTTGAGAAAGGATCTGATCTCTTAATTCTGGAGCAAAAAAACTAAAGGGCAAACTGGAAAGCACATAATCAGCTTTTCTACCATGCAAATACTCCCCTATATTTTCAGCTGAATCGTTTATTATTATGACATTTTTTTGAGGGAACTGTTTTTCCATGGATTTGCAAAATGACTTACTAATTTCAAAAACAAGCAGTTCAGAATCAGGACTTAATTTTTCTACAATTCCTTTGGTGATACTTCCATCTCCACCTCCTAATTCAATAATTAACTTGGCTCCCTTGAAATCAACATGAGTAAGCATTTTTTTTACTAATGTCTTTGAACTGAATGCCACAGCTCCAGTAGTACCAAGATTAGAGTACAACTCCAACAACAAATCCGATTTACCCATATTATATTTGATTCTCCCCTTGAAGATACCTGATTTTGCCCTATCTTTTCAGTCTTCACCCAAAAAGTTAACGCACAAATATGGCCCAAAAGGCTGAAATTCGATCAACCCTTCCTGCAAAAATTCAAACTACTCTTAGCGATTTTTGGAGTATGTCCCTGATTTTCTCGCTCTTAATAGTTCTATTAAGACTATTGGAATTGGTATTAATCTTCAATTCTCATGCAATACGCATCACTTTCCGAGAGGTAATTGGCTATAGTTTGTTTGAGGATTTGCATTGGATAATGTATTTCCTGGGCTTACTATTTATTTTTCATGTGATAAATAGTCTGTTTTCAACTCGCTTTGCTAAGCGATTTACTCAGGTATGGCTTGTAATAGCACTACTGATCCAAACTGCCTTGATTTTCTACTTCCTCCAGACACTCTTGCCTCTAGGAAAAGATCTCTTTGCCTATAATCTAGACGATATTCTACTTACAATAAGATCCTCTGGACAGCTGAACGTATTCAGTATTGGAGGTGGCGTTCTATTGAGCGCATTGATTTTTGTACTATTTAATTTAAGTAATAAATACCTGATTTTCAGCACAAAGACATCAATGATCTTTACTATTGCTATGTATTGGTTTTTGATCCTACTCTATATTTTCCCATTTGGGAATCCTGACAAACTGGATGAGACCAGAGCGAATATTGAGCTGAATAAGTCGAAGTATCTTTCTGAACAAACCTTCGATTATTTCATGTATGAAAATGAATACTATTTCGATTTTTACCTAAGGTCTCTTACTGATAACCTGTTTGTGAAGAAAGAATATCTAGATCAAAGCTATCCTTTTCTACATACGGCAGAGTATCCAGATGTTCTGAGCCCTTATTTTGATAGTCTTACCACCGCGCCTGACATTGTTTTCGTTTTAGTAGAAAGTTTGGGGAAAGCCTATTCTGGGAAGGATGCATACCTTGGGAGCTTCACACCATTTCTGGATTCCCTTGAAGCACATAGTCTGGTGTGGACTAATGCTATCTCTTCTACAGGACGAACATTCGGTGTATTGCCAGGTGTTTTTGCTGGCCTTCCTTACGGAGAAAGAGGCTTTCAGGAGTTATATGAGGATTTTCCACACCATGAGAGTCTGATAAGTGTGTTGAATGAAAATGGCTATGAGTCAAGTTTTTTTATTGGTAGTGATGTCAACTTTGACCATCAGAAAGAATTCCTTCGATATGCAGGTGTTTCACAATTGATCGATATTACCCGCTTTGATCCAAAATATAAGAAAATGCCTCCTGCTAATGGTTTCACTTGGGGCTATGGAGATAAAGAGATTTTTAGTAATGGTCTTTCCTTCTTTCCAAAAAGTGATGGAAATCCGCAACTTGGCATTTTCCAAACCATTACATCGCATGATCCTTATTTGGTACCTGAGAGAGCTTATTATTCCGCAAAATTTGAGGATCACTTGTCAAATTATCTAAACATCTCAGAAGACAAAAAGTCTGAATACAGGGAGTATCAGGATGTTTACATGACAATTCTATATGCTGATGATGCGGTAAAGGATTTCATTACTACTTACAGCCAGAAACCTGAATTCGCCAATACTATCTTCGTCTTTACAGGTGACCATCGCTTGCCCGATATTCCTATGGCATCCAGACTCGATAGATTTCATGTTCCTTTGATCATCTATTCCCCTTTGATTAATCGGCCTTCCTATTTCAAAGGAATGATTAGTCACTTTGAAATTACGCCTTCTATTTTGGCGTTTTTAAATGCTCAGGTAGGGATTCAGCTCCCAGAGCAGGAGATTTGGATGGGACAAGTTCTTGATACTTCCCGCGTATTCCAGTCAAAGATTGCAATGCCGCTGATGCGAAATAAAAATCAATTGATGGAATACATCAATGGGGAATATTTCCTTTCAGATGATCAGCTATTTGTAATTACAGACAACCTAAATATAGATCCTGTGGAAGATCAAAATTTAAGGAACAAATTGACTGGGGAATTCGAAGATTTCAAGAACAAAAACAATTACACTATACAGACACGAAAATTACTTCCTGTTGAATAACAATCACTTAGACTTATTTCTCAGCAGGATTTCTTGCCAAAACCTGAGAAAGTAGCGGATAAAAATAATTCCAGTAGAAGCTTTCCCTATCCGTAAAATCAGTGACAATATGAAACCCTCTCCAAAGCGTAGGTAATCCAAAGAATCGGGGAGATCCGGTAGAATTCACCATGTCCGAAAAGTCACCAGAGAAGTAATAATATTGTCCAGCACCCACATCTTTCATCACAGCTGCAGGAAAAAACCGAGGCAATCCCATACTTCTTAGTTTTTCCTTTCCTGACTCAGATGGATTGATATCGTAATAAGAAATCACCTGATAGTCCCGCTCTATAAGAACGATATCAAACCAATCTGGATATGGAACGATTTCAGGAAGCTTGAAACCATGTTGGTTAATTTTTTGCGTTCGGATTTTCGGAGTTTCTCCAAAATAATCCAGCTCATTTGAAAAAGCTTCTACAGTACCGTTTTCATGGACAAAAATAATCCCGGGGCCAGCTGGAACCCATGAATTCTCATGTTGCTCTACATATTGTCTAATAAACCATTTTGGGATATCAGCATTGATCACTGTATCCATCTCATCAAAATACCTAGCAATCCACCCTGTCCATTTAATCCCCATCAAATTCTCAAACTCCGTTCGGATGCCAACTGGAGTAGGTGATGCCATGGTGTTGAATTCAGCAATTACCGTTTTTTTCTGCTCAGCTGCTGCCCGCAATAAATTGATATCGCCTCGATTCAGCCCTCCATAAATTTTCTTAGAAATCTCCTCAGAATTTACCTTGGCAAAATCATCTTCGAAAACACCATAGGTATCTGCAAAATAGAGCACATCCAGATCCGTGGCTCTTTTTAGTATCTCATCTTTAGACAGATCCCTTAGGTCTTTTGAAGTTCCAAAAGAAGGAGTCTTATCTGGAAAGAAGCCAAAATAATCGGTTGATTCATTGTAATAGTCGCCTTCGCTGTTTTTGATTTTCAAATGCTCCAAAGCCCAGAAAAGCGCATGATGCTCTTGGTAAGAATCTACCGGAACAGTTTTATCTATGACCACAATGCCTAACTCTTTGGAAGGATATACTTGCCAAGCCAAAAAGCTAATCAATGGGATAAAAATCAGAATGATAAGGAATGGCAATAGCCGCCCAAAAGAAACCTTAAATTCTTCAGTGAAGATTTTTTTCATCAAAATCTATATTCAGCCCCGAGGGATAAGTTCAAATTGTTTCTAAACCTATCTGGCCCAAGTTCATCTCTACTATAGCCGGTAAAACCGTAAATCATAAATCGGGAAGTTAACAGCTGCTGATAACCAACCCTTGCACGGTAGGAATTTAGAAGTTGGGTAGGATCACGTGTTTCTTCATCAGGAGATACTCCTGTACTCAACTGTATCGAGAAGTAATCCTCTCCGGTTTTGAAGTAATACCTTGCCTGTAAATTAGCAGAAGTTCCTAGGCTATTGCCTGTACCGGGAATCAAATTTCCTCGAAGATTAAACCACCAATTACCTACGTATTTTCCCAGGGAAGTAGTGTAGATATAAGTAGTTTCTGAGAATTGTAGGTATCTAAAACCACCTTCCAATTCCCAAGCCTTTGGTAAATTAAAGTAAATGGATGTGCCAAATCTGAACTCAGGAAAGAAGCTAGCTCCAGAACCACCAATATTCACATAAGCATATGCTTTTTTGCCTAGAGATGGATATGCATCAAGCTCGAAAAGCGTTCCATTGGCATCATAGCGAGAAGATTGGGTCACTCTGGCTATCAACGTTCCTGTTAATTTGGTTCTCGTTCGGCCATACAAAGAAAAGGTATTCCATGGCGAAATATCTCCTTGAAAACTATCGTAGTCATAGGTAACACCTACAGCATTATTCCTCCTAAGTCTTTGCAAGGTCTGCATGTAGTCTAGCAAATCCTCATTTTTGTATTTTTTCTCGAAAAGATCTTCAGCTATCTGATAGGCTTCAGTGTATTCTTCTTTGTAATAAAGTAGCCTAGATTCCTTGTATCGCAATTCATTTGGTAGTGGCGTTCCCAGGTTATCTTTAGCTTTTGCCAAGACCACATCCGCCTGTGCGTATTGCTCAGCCCAGGATAAATTATCCAAGTAAGCTGAATATCCATCTACATATCCCGGAGAAGCAATTATGGCTCTTTCCAGATAAATAGAGGCAGAATCATTTTTGCCTTCCCAAGCATAACTCCTACCTACTAAAATTAAAATATCCGCATAATCTGGATATTGAGAAAGCGCTCTAAAAGCTATTTTTCTTCCCTCTATATACTTTCCATCCAGGATTAATGTCCTCGCATCACCTAGCAAAACATCCGGGTCGAATGAATCTTGAGCTTTCAAACCATAGGAAAATGCCATGGTAAGTACCAGAAAAACAAATGCTTTTTTCATGATCATGAATTCACAGTATTTGGCTCCATATTTTTTTTGTCCTCTGACTTCTTGAAGCCAGCACGGATCATATTTCCCCAACCACCTTTACCTTTGATAAAGTCCCAATGCCCCCCCAAGCCCCAATAAACGATCTTAGGATGAATCAATATAGGCTCCAAGAAAACTGTCATTAGAAGCTTATTGAGGTCTTTCCTATCCTTATAATTATTGTAAGAAATCTGCTCATATAGGATGCTGAATGAGGATACCAAGATTGACAATAAGTATAACACAACAAACAGAGCAATGAAATAGAATGCAGAAAAATCACCAATAATGATCAACACAAGCGTATAAATGAGCCCCAGAAGCTCAAGCACAGGTGCCATTTTCTCAAATACATTCCAGTAAGGATAAGATAAAACACCCATTATCCCATAGCTAGGGTTTAGCCGAATTACACGGTGAAGTTGAAGTGTTTCTATAGTTCCTCGAATCCAGCGATTACGTTGTCTAGAAAGAATATCTTCCCGCTCAGGCACCTCAGTCCAGCATAGCGGATCGGGCACAAAACTTACTTTATAAGGGATATTTCTTTCCTCCATATAGCGTCGCATTCTAACAACCAGCTCCATATCCTCTCCCACAGTTTTCGGGAAATACCCTCCTACTTCCACTACCAAGTCACGCTTGAAAAAACCAAAGGCTCCAGAAATAAGCATCAACCCATTCAATCTGGTCCACGCCATTCTACCCATCAGGAATGCCCGGCAATACTCTATCACCTGAAATCTTCCAAGTAGCGTAGTTGGAACACGATACTTGGTCACTGTGCCATCCTGAACGTCGCAGTTATTTGCAATACCTATCACACCACCGACGGCAATAACTTTACGGTTGGTTTCCTCCATAAATGGACGGACCATTCTCGTAATAGATTCATTGGAAAGGATGCAATCCACATCAATACAAGCCAATAGTTCCTTGGAAGAAACATTGATTCCCGCATTCAAAGCATCCGCCTTTCCACCATTTTCTTTATCAATTACTATCAGCCTATTGTAAGACCTGTTTCTGGACTTATAAATTCCCCGCACAGGCTCAGCATCAATTTCCTCGAAGTAAGCAAAATCTGTGACCTCCATTTCAAAAGCCGAAATGAGTTTATTCAAGGTGTCATCTTTTGAGCCATCATTGATGACAATTACTTCAAATTTTCCATAATGCAGGGAAAGCAAACTTTTTACATTCTGCACAATCGTCTCGCCTTCATTGTAAGCTGGTGCTAGAATAGAAACTCCAGGAGCAATCGGAGAAGTAATGATATCCTGATAATCAGCAAACCTATTTTTTCTCCTATGATCACGCATTTCCAATGCACTTAAGATCATAATCAACAAATAGATTAAGATTACAGAGAAGCTCAGGACCAAAAATATCCCACCTAAAATCTCCATGATAAGATAGAATAAGAAACTATACATCTTGTAAGAGGGGATCTGAAAGGTGTAGATTAATTCTTTGCAAGCCTTCAAAAGAGTTGTCTTGCACAAATTGGTTGTATTGGGTGCTATCTAGACTTTGTAAACTTCTCAACAACGTCATTTGAAGTTTGAAACCAGGTTCACTCTTTAGCAACTCACAAATAATCTTAATAGAGGTAGCATCACCTATTACTCCGACTGCTTTTGCAGCCATGGTCACTAATTCAATGTTGTCAGATTTGAGACTACCGTTTACTAACTCAGTATGAGCAGGCACACCTAAATATTCGAAGGTTTTAATAATCTCCATTTTCTCCTCATCAGCGACAGAATAAAACTTTTCTTCCAAAATAGTCAAGAGGTCCACCCTGCCGATCACCCGTACTAGTTTATAGCCAAATAGGCGGATACTTTGATTGTTAGAGTCAAATAAGTTCTCAATTTGGAGCGTACGGGAAGAATGCAAATACTTTATTATCCTTAGATAGTTCATTTGTTGCCACCGAGATAAAGGAAAGGCCTGATCACGTAGAAAAGCAAGATCCTCATTTTCTGAAAGTGTAAGTAAAGTGGCAACAGCCTGAGATCGGATTTGAAAATTAGGTGAGTTGATAAGCTTTTTAACAACCTTCAGCGTTTCAGTCAAATCCATTTCATTCACTTCTACCAATCCGGTAACAACCGTGTCCCATTTCGAACTATTCAATTTTTCTACGGTTGCTTTATCCAATTCCAATCTTTTATAAAGTGCCTTCAACTTCAATTTAAAGTCACCCTTCATTTTTTTGTTCAGGGCCAAAATTCTTTCAACAAGCACTTGTCTATAAAGAGGCTTTTTTAGCTGTTTTTCAGGAAAACTTAGGTAAAGCTCCTCACTCGTCAATGACTCAATTTCTTCCAGCGTTTTCTCAAATAGGATTTCCGAAAGTGGAATTACCACTTCTTCATCATGTGTCTGGAGAAGCATTTCCTTTCTATTTCTTCTCGCTTTGAAAATGATCATAAAGAGAATCATGGAGAAAGCGAAAATGAAAAATGTTGCAATGATGATGGATACCGCAAAAATCTTGAGATCACCGAAATAGGCATTTGGTCCGTAGAGTTTAGGCGTATACCTTACTCTACTTGCGAGGGAAATTAGATCTTTTCCCGAAGAGAAATCTGTTGTAGCTGGCTCTATGTCTCCGTTTCGAAGAAGGTTAGAGACATACTCCTGAGTAGCTTCAAAAGTATACGGATCATTATAGATAAGATATTGGACCTCCAAATCTGAAGCTAACAAAGTGTTCTTCATCAAGAGGGTGCTATCAAATCTTGATTGTAAATCAAGTTCCTGAGCACCAAGCCCTGTGGTATCCAAATTTGCCACTTGAAACGAATCAACCAAGCGGTAGCTCAAACCAGGGATCTCACCTTGATTTTTTAAGAAATTAACGAAAGAAATGGAATCACTAAAAATCTTCTCCTCCTGACCCAAAACAGCCCCTGTCTTGAATATCAGAAAAAATAAAAACACGTAAGAAACTGCGTTTTTAACTTTCATGACATTTAAGGTCTGAGGATGCGTTTTACGCGGATCGCCAACTCATTTGGATTAAAAGGCTTAGGGATAAAGTCTGCTACACCTAAATTAAAGGCTTCTAAAACTATTTTCTCTTCCTCTCCTAGGGAGCTCAGGACTATTATAGGGACATTGGGCATCGTATTCCTAGCGTGATGTATGATTTCAATCCCGTTCTTAAAAGGAATCATGACATCAGTAATAATCAAATCAGGGGATTCTGAATCAATCGCTATAATGCCTGCATTCCCATCTTTTACCAATACAGTAGCATAACCGTCCTTCTTCAGGCGGAATTGTACAAGGCTAGAAATAAGCAAATCATCCTCGATAATCAGGATTTTTTTCATTCTTCGGGTGGGTGAGTCTACCTCCAAAGATAATATCATAAGTGTAAAACCATACGTAATTTACCAATCAAATAATTTTATATCCAGGCAGGAGAATCTTACAGAATTTAAAGAGCATTTCAAATCAAAATTATTGCCATTGATCAAATAATAAGCTGTAAAAAATAAATACAAAAGGATTCTGAAATCGCTTTTGTTAGCTTGCTTTCAATATATATTACCATCAACCTAAAGGAAAAAGGATAAAAAACATCGAAGTAGGTTCCTCCTTAGTTAAGTTTCTTAGCCTCAAATCCTTAAAACAAAACCAATTAAATTATATGAAAAAAGAACTACTGCATGCAGGTGCTTTTTGCTTGTTGGTTGCAGGATGGCTTTCTTCCTCGGTAGCATTTGCGCAAAGCGATCCATCTGGGAAGAAACGAATCACTGACACTTATGCAATCACGAATGCGACTGTTTTCACAGCTCCGGGACAGTCTGGAGTAAAAGCTACTGTCCTGATCAAGGATGGATTAATCCTTGGCGTTGGAAGTAATATTAGCTTACCAAAAGAAACAAAAACAATAGCCGGAGATTCTTTATTTATCTATCCAGGTTTTATTGATGCTGCTAGTGATGTTGGCATCACCAAGCCGAAGGATCCAGATAGACCAGAGGACTTTGTCTCTTCAAATCCTCCTGATGAAATCGCCGGTATCACTCCTTGGAGATCTGCTTTAGATCAGTATTCAAGTAAAGACAACAAAGTAGCTGACCTGAGAAAAGCAGGATTTACCATCGCTCAGATTATGCCTGATGGTGGAATGATTGCAGGAAAAGCTGCAGTAGTGCTTTTAGGAGAAGAGAACTCAACTAATCTCCTGATGGAAAACACCGCCTTGGTAGCAAGCTTCAGAGGATCCAGAGGAATGTACCCTGGTACTGCCGTAGGTGTGATGGCAAAGTTTCGCGAAATATACGACAACACTAAGCTCACTTCACAGAGAACTCAAACCTACAAATCTGCTGCTGGACTGAAACGTCCTGAAATTATCCCTACATATAGCGCAATGCAGGAAGTGACTACAGGTCAGATACCGGTGATGTTTTCTACTTCATCAGAACTTGAAATTAGAAGGGCTATCAGCCTTCAAAAAGAAAAGGGATTCAAACTGGTATTAACTGGCTTGGAAGATTACGAAGGCGTAATAGATGAAATCAAAGCCTCAGGTGCCAGCGTACTTGTGAAACTGGATATTCCAGATGATAAAGCTATCAAAGCTCAGAAGGATGATGCTGAGGATGAGGTAAAAGTGTTGAATGAGCGCGTAAAGAAAGCCTACGATGCTGCAATTGCGCAAGCTAGTAAGCTAGAAGCTGCCGGGATTCCTTTTGCCTTTACCACTGCTGGAGTGAAATCAGGTGATATCATGAAGGCACTTCAAGCGATGATCAAGCATGGTCTCTCAGAAAAAGCTGCACTTGCTGCACTCACTACCAATTCTGCTTCAATCTTGGGACTTAGCAAAGTCGCTGGATCCATAGAAAAAGGCAAAATGGCAAATATGATTCTGAGTACAGATTCTCTTTTCGCAGAAGATTCGCAAATCAAACATATGGTAGTAGACGGATATCTATTTGATTACGAGACCAAAGCGAAGAAAAAAGCGGCTAAGGGCGGTGATGGAGAAGTGAAAATTGAAGGAAATTGGGATTATACTTCTGAAAGTCCAGCCGGTTCTTCCGGAGGAATACTTTCGATAAAAAAGGATGGCACAGATTACACAGGAACCATCTCTTACGATGATCCTGATGGTTCTGGAAAAATGACTTCTCCAATCAAAAATGTAGTGTTGGATGGCAAGAGGTTATCATTCTCATTTGATGTCACTGCGGGCGGGATGCAAATCTTAGTAGAAGTTTCTGGAGATGTAGACGCAGATACTTTTAATGGCACGATGAACGTAGGCGAATTCGGATCTTTTCCATTCGAAGGCACACTCAATCCAACTCTAATCGCTAACAAGTAAAGACATGAAAAAAGTAACTTATTTTCTTGCCGCTCTGTTGGGTCTGAGTATTCAGTTTGCATCAGCCCAAGTAAAAACAGGCAGTGTATTGATAAAGAACGCCACAGTTCTCACAGTGACAAAAGGAACTCTGGAAAATTCAGATGTTCTTGTTCAAGATGGTATCATCAAAAAGGTGGGCCAAAATCTAAATGCTCCTAATGGAGTAACAACTATAGATGCCAGCGGAAAATACCTGATGCCAGGTATTATTGACGCTCACTCACATTTGGGACTTGATGTAGTCAATGAAGCTACTTCACCTATCGTTGCCGAAGTGAGAATGAAGGATATGGTAAATCCATTTGAAGTTGGAATTTATCGCGCCCTTGCCGGTGGGGTCACAATCTCACACGCAATGCACGGATCAGCTAATGTAATTGGTGGCCAGAATGCTACCTTGAAACACAGATGGGGATCTACAGATCCAGCTGATATTATCATGCAGGACGCACCTCGCACGATCAAATTCGCTTTGGGCGAAAATCCCACTCGAGTTCACGGAAGAGGAAATGGTATCCAACCACGTACAAGAATGGGAGTAGAAGCGATTCTTCGTAATGGGTTCAATGAAGCAATTCAGTACAAAAAAGCTTGGGCTGCTTACAATTCAGCATCTTCCCAGAAAGGAAGCACTGCAATGCCTCCAGTCCACAACGAAAGACTTCAAACGCTAGCCGATATCTTGGATGGAAAGATCATCATTCACTGTCACTCCTATCGTGCCGATGAGATCTACATGTTGATCAATGTCGCCAGAGACTTTGGGATTACTAAGCTGGTATTCCAGCATACCAACGAAGGCTTCAAAGTGGCTCCAGAAATTGCGGAATATACCATGGGAGCTTCAGTTTTCGCAGATTGGTGGGCATACAAATTTGAAGTGTACTACTCCACTGCTTACAATGCAGCAATCTTGACAGAAAATGGAGCGATCACTTCGATCAATTCTGATGATGCTGAATTGATCCGTCACTTATATCATGAAGCTGCAAAAACTCAGCGCTATGGTGGAATGACAGATGAGCAGGCTCTTTCTATGATCACAATTAATCCAGCGAAGCAATTAGGGATTTCAGATAAGGTTGGTTCTATTGAAGAAGGAAAGCAGGCTGATTTGGTAATCTTTGAAGGGCACCCACTCTCCTCTTACGCCATTCCTCAGATGACTTTTGTCGATGGTGTAAAATACTTCGATATCAAAGAAGATGCGGATGATCAGCGAATGAAAGTGAGCCCAACAGAGATGGTGGAACCTGTCATGATCTACGAAGGACACGACAGCAGGTGTATGCAGGATACAGAGAGTCTTTTCGAGACTACTGAATCACTTTTCCTTTTAAATCAATAATCACCGTAATCAAAGAAGACATGAAAAGACTAAATAAAACCTTTTTCGCCTTCCTTCTTGCCTTGTTGCCTATGATGGCCATGGCTCAGATTGACGGGGAATTTATCAAACCAAGACCAGGCAAGTTCTTGTTGCAAAATGCTACGGTAGTTACAATTACTAAAGGTGTACTGAACAATACCTCTGTATTGGTAGAAGATGGAAAAATCAAGGAAATTGGAGCTAATATCTCAGCTTCGGATGCTGAAGTGATTGATTGTACTGGGAAATTTATCTACCCAGGCATGATTGATAGCGGTACCAAACTTGGTTTGGTAGAAGTAAGTTCTGTACCGGAGACTGTTGATTACGCTGAAATAGGAAATTTCTCTCCAAATATGCAGGCATTGACCGCTGTAAATCCAAATTCTGTTGCAATTCCTGTGACTAGAGTTTCTGGAGTTACGACTGTACTTACAGTTCCTGCAGGTGGATTATTCCCAGGTACAGCCGCTTTGATTAACCTAAATGGCTACACTCCAGATCAAATGTACGCCGGATTTAAAGGGATAGTGATGAACTTCCCTAGCTCTGGACGCAGAGGTAGATTTGACCGCAGGTCTGATGATGAGATCAAAAAAGCAAATGAGAAAGCTCTTAAAGAGGCAAATGATCTTTGGGATAACGCAAAAAGCTACGCTTCTATGGCAGCAGATGGTGCAGAATTGGAATACTATCCAGAGATGGAGCAATTTGCAAAAGCAACTACGGGAGAACTTCCGCTATTGATTGAAGTAAATGCTGCCTCTGACATTCAGGCCGCTATCAAATGGTTGGAAGGAAAAGATGCCAAAGTGATATTCACAGGCGTATCTGAAGGCTGGAGAGTTGCGGACGAAATCGCCGAAGCAGGAATCCCAGTGCTTACCGGTCCAATCCAAGCATTGCCTACCCGAGATTCAGATCGTTATGATGCGCCTTATGCCAATGCCGGTAAAATGGCTAAAGCAGGTGTGAAAGTAGCCATCAGAACAAACGGACAGGAGAATGTAAGAAACTTGCCTTTCTTCGCTGCTTTTGCCGCTGCTTATGGCATGGGAAAAGAAGAAGCTTGGAAAGCTGTTACCATCAATCCTGCTGAGATATTCGGCTTAGCAGATCAATATGGTTCTGTAGAAGCAGACAAAGTTGCCAACTTGATCGTGGCTGATGGTGATCCTTTCGAGACCAAAACCAATATCATGCACGTGTTTATCGATGGCTACCGAATGCCACTTTCTAACCGTCAAATCAGACTATACCAAGAGTTCTTAGATCGTTCTCCTGGATTGAAAATGAATTAATCGGAAGATTTTAATCAATTTAAACCACAAGGAGAGTTCAACTATTGGGCTTTGCTTGTGGTTTTCTTTTATTTTGCCCTTGTTATGCAAAGAATATATATCCCAATACTAGCATCCCTGATTACCGTCCTTTTTTCCTGCGCCAGCAAGGATAATAGCGAAGAGGTAAATAATCTCATAGAAGAGAAGCGAGCCGAAGTCGCCCCTGACAAACGAGTTGCGCTCTGGGACCTGAGATTTGAAAACGATTCCCTGAAGGGAGAAACTGATCAACCTGAGGCATTAGACGCTTTAATCGACGAACTCAAGTCTCAGGAGATTAACTTTACAGATGCTGTTTCAATATTACCTGATGCAGCTCTGGGCGATAAAACCAAAGCTTTGGTCACCATCTCTGTAGCTAATATCCGAAGCAATCCAAAGCACTCCGCCGAGCTCGCGACTCAAGCTTTGATGGGAACACCATTAACTGTTTTAAAACAAGACGATGGTTGGTTCTTAGTACAAACTCCAGACGGCTACCTTTCTTGGGTAGATAGAGCCGGGATTCATTTGATGACTGAGGCAGAATTAGAGCGTTGGTTTAGAGAGCCGAAAGTGGTTTTCACTTCACTCATTGGCTATGTCTGGAAAACTGAAGATCAATCGGAAATGGTATCAGACCTTGTGGCCGGTGATATTCTGACAATAGCGGAAGAAACTAAAGATCAGTTGAAAGTCAATCTTCCAGACGGTCGCCAGGGCTGGATTTCTTCAAATGAAGCTCAAGACTGGCAAAGTTGGATTGCCTCAAGAAATACTTCCCCAGAAGCGTTGATTACAACAGCAAAGCAAATGATGGGAACTCCTTACCTCTGGGGTGGCACATCTATCAAAGGTGTAGATTGCAGCGGTTTTACCAAAACCATTTATTACCTGAATGGTCAGATAATTCCCCGTGATGCCTCCCAGCAAATCAACGAAGGTGAACTAGTCGATGCGGATAAAAATTGGGATAAACTTCAAGTTGGTGATCTACTATTTTTCGGAGTAAAAGGCACTCCAGAGAAAAAAGAACGCGTAGTCCATGTGGGTATGTGGATAGGAAATGGCGAGTTTATACATTCTCGCGGCTTGGTGAGAATCTCAAGCTTTGACCCAGAAAACCCTAATTACGATGAGTATGAACTAGGCAGGTATTTGAGGACAAAAAGAATTGTAAATGTACCTTCAGAACATGTATTGTCTGTTTCTGAGCTTTTAACTAACAACTAATCATGTCAATAAACAAATCCTTTTTCGGCTTTACTCTCGCATTCGCCTTAGGTCTTTCTGCTAATGCCCAGCAAGTTACTGGCTTCCTTCCTGCTGATATTTCCAAGGAGAAATCCATAGAACAGGACTATTTGAAAGCAGTCAACTTTGATCGGTTTAAAGTTCACTTAAAAGAGCTTACCAAAGCACCTCACATTGCCGGCACACCGGAAAATGAAGCCGTAGCAGCATACATGACCAAGGTGATGTCTGATGCAGGAATGGATGTAACCTCCTACCCATATGATGTGTATTTGCCAAATCACCCGGGAGAGTCACTTTTGGAGATTATTACCCCGGATAAAATCACCTTGTCACAACAGGAAGGTCCCATCGAAGGTGATCCCTTTTCTACAGACCCAAGGCTCTACAAGGGATTTAATGCCTACTCTGGTTCAGGAGATGTGACCGCTGAGGTGGTTTATGCTAATTATGGAGTCAAAGCTGACTTCGAAAAACTGGCCGAAATGGGTGTTGACCTGAAAGGAAAAGTGGTCATCGCTCGTTATGGAGGAAATTTTAGAGGTTTCAAAGCAAAATTTGCGGAGCAATATGGAGCTGCGGCTTTGATCATTTTCACTGATCCAAAAGACTCAGGATTTGGTAAAGGAGATGTGTATCCAGACGGTCCGTTTTATAACGAAACCACTATACAGCGTGGCTCTTTATTGACTTTAGACTATACCGGAGATCCATTGACTCCTTTTGAGCCAGCCCTTCCTTTGGACGGAGATAAAAAGGTGAAAAGGCTGGATCCAAAAGATGTGCCTTTCCACACGATTCCAGTTTCCCCTATTGGTTATGGTGCCGCAAAGGAGATTTTGAGCAGAATGAAAGGATCTGCAGTTCCAGAAGGATGGCAAGGTGGATTACCTTTTGAATACAAGATAACTGGAGGATCAGACCTGAAAGTTCGTGTAAAAGTAGAGCAACCTGTAGACTACATCAGAGCAAATAATATTGTAGGTAAATTCGAAGGAAGCGAATATCCTGACGAATGGATTATTCTTGGCTCTCACTACGATGCATGGAGCTTTGGCGCCACCGACCCAAATTCAGGCACTGCGATGATGTTGACTTTGGCGGAAGCTATGGGTGAATTAATCAAAAATGGTGAGCGACCTAAGAGATCGATTTTGATTGGGCACTGGGACGCTGAGGAACAAGGTGTCATCGGTTCTACCGAATGGGTGGAGCAATTCAAAGATGAGCTGGGTGCAAAGGCAGTTATTTATATGAACTTTGACGGGGCTGTTTCGGGGAGAAACTTTGGAATCTCTGCGGCTCCTACCCTGAAAAATCTAATTATTGAAGCTACTAAGGAAGTGGCTTATCCTGATTCCTCCAAGACAGTTTTTGAGGTCTGGGCAGGAAAAAATGAGGAACCAAGAATAGGTAATCTAGGTGGCGGATCGGATCATATTGCCTTCTATATGTATGCTGGCGTACCTAGCATGAGTGGAGGATCTGGTGGCACATCAGCCTATCATTCCAACTATGATAACTTCCACTACTACAGCAAGTTCGTTGATCCTACCTTCAAAATGGGTGGAACAGTTGCTTCTGTGATTGGAGTCCTGACCTTGAGACTGGCAAATGCTACCATCATCCCTTACGATGTGCCTCGATATGCGCAGGATTTGAGACTGCATTTCGATAATGCTGTTAATTCTGTAAAAGAAATTGACACTTCTTTCATTTCCTTCGACCAAGTTGATAAAGCTATTAAAGAATTAAGCTCAAGTTCAAAGGACTATGAAAAGGCGATGAATAAGGCTTTGGATTCAGGAAATCTTTCTGAAAAGCAAATCTCAACGTTGAATAAGGAACTGATTAGCCTAGAGAAAAGCTGGATCGATCCCAAAGGAATGTATTTCGGTAGCTGGTACAGATCACTTTACGTAAGTACAGATCCATTTTCAGGCTATGCTTCTTGGATTTTGCCTGGCATCAAATACGAGGTTGAGACTAATTCAACTGAACGTCTGGAAGAATGGGACACCCGCTATGCTAAAGCCATTTTGCACTTAAGTAAGAAAGTGGAGAAGATGACGAAGAGTTTGAAATGAGATTTTAGACAGAACAGTCAAGACATAAGAAAGAGGCTGTCTCATATTGATTTTCATAATTTAAAATAGCCTTT
>TARA_R110002020_G_scaffold93286_2_pt1 | contig 41291 bp, 38 predicted proteins | sample TARA_R110002020 | Tara Oceans TARA_R110002020 (sample SAMEA4396489) | marine metagenome | biome: Westerlies Biome; feature: [MES] marine water layer (ENVO:01000295) within the mesopelagic zone...; material: water (ENVO:00002006), including particulate matter (ENVO:01000060) such... | reverse complement strand
AATTCTTTTTATTCACAGTATTTGGGTCAAATCCATAATAAAAGTCATTCAACTGTCCATTCGAACTTTGCAGTTCGACTATGTCCATTATTTCCTGAAAATAAAGTAGAATCCTTTCTCTATCTTCAGAATCGTATCCCAAATCCATTTCTGGGAATTTTAAAAGTCCGATTCTAATTGCTTCTTGGTATTTTTTGTCAGTCGGATTTTCAGATTCCGCAATTTGCTTAAAATCCGTTGCGACTTCGTTGATTTTTTCGGTCAATACTGGTCTCAATTTTTCATCTGATATATTTGGTGAATGGTTTTCTGCATAGAATTTTTTCTTTGCAATAAATTCAGCAAACTTTTCATTCGCATTTTCAGGTGTTTTCATTTCGGTTGCATTTTGTCCGCAAGCAGATAATGTTAAAAACAAAACTAATATTTTGATGTATTTCGTCATTTCTCAAATTGTTGCCAACGGTCTCGTATAACCGTCAGTTACGGGTTAATATGCGTTAATTTTCGGTTTAGAACTGGCGTTAGCAATTCCGAGTGGATTCGGACGTAGTCGAATCCGCCGTAATTGCGGTTATACATTGTTGCCAACTGGCTTTATTCATTTTATCATTTCGGTTAGATAGACAATTCCGAATAACCAACCAACATAGAGTAGAGTATAAGTCAGCGAATAAACTGCTGAAATTCCAATATCTCCCTTTGTATCTTTCGATTTATTAAAAACAAATTTTAATGATCTAAAGAAAATCCAATAAAGCATTGCTAAAATTATAAATAGCGAAAACCAAAAAACGGCTTCCAAAACTATTAGTAAAATCACAAACAATATTGACATCGCAATCCATAGTAAAATTGACAAAATCAGTCCTCCAATTCCATCTCCAACTGATGGTAATTCCATAGTTGGTCCTGTTCCGCTATTTGCAATGAAATCTCCACTTTTAAAATTCCTAAATTTTGGAAAATTGTCAATTAGTCCAATTCCAGTGTAAAGTCCATAAGTCATAAACAGAAATAACGCTGTAGCAATAATTCCAAGCGATAAATAGAGATTTGAAGTCAAACTCCGATTGTAATTTATTCCAGTCAGATAAACAGTCAGAATTGTTATTCCGATTACAAGTAATGAAACTATAAAAACAGATTTTCCTTTCAGATATGGTTGTTTGGTTTTCAATTCAGAGCGTTTATTTCAGCTTGTTGGCAACGGTCTCGGCTATGAGTAGTTGCGTGGGTTAACACTTAACTTTACAAGTACACACCGAGTTGGAAATTCCTGCGGAATTTCCAAAGTAGGCGAGAACAAGCAATTACTTATAGCCATTGTTGGGCAATCGTTTTTATTTAATTTCATAATGTTCATAAAACTTTTCTGTCACAACTTTAAATCTGTTTTTCAGAAAAGTAACATAGTTTTCAGAAGTAAAGTCTGTTTTTACAAACTCAAGATCATTTTCATCTGTGAAAGAATATCCCTCAATATTTTCCAATTCAATTTTAGCTTGTTCTTCTGTTTTTTCTTCTTTTTCAATTAACTTATCATAATGTTCATAATAAGTTTCGTCTCCTTTTTTTCTATTTAAATTACTGTCTAGTAAACAAAGATTTGGAAAAGCACTTATTGGTAGACCATTATCAGTTGCTAATGCTTTTAATCGACCTACAGGAACTAGATGTTCAATGTCAAATGATTTATCTGATAATTCTTCATATGCAGAAAGTGTATGAGTGTACAAGTATTTGTAAAAAAGAATAGAACTATCTTTAATATTAACTCTTGTTTTTTCTTTCTTAAGTAAGTCATTTTCTAGCCATTCCTCGAAAAGATTTTCCCATTGTTTTTTGCTAATTTCATTTTCATAACGATCAGAGATTATTAAGTTATAAGCTCTTGTGTCTCCTGAACCCTTCCAAGATTCTTTTAGTATATCAAATAGGTAATGAAATTTAAGATTCTTTTTTAATTTGGTTTTTGAATCTTTCCAATTATCTTTTTCTTTTAAATTGTCATCATAGCGTGAATGAAACGCTTTACCAATCATTGAAACTATTTGCATTTCTGTGTGCACAATTGAAATTCTTTTGGTAGTATTCATTTTCAATGCGATTTGTCCTTTTAAGCAATCATTGACAAATTCAATTGAATTGAAAATGCATTTTTCAAAATCTTCAAGTTTATATTCAGCAAGAAATTTTGGCAAAAGATTCATTTCGCTAAAAGGCTTACCTAAACAGATATTTGTAATATTGAAACCAATAGAGTCTTCTTGTTCTGATTTGGAATTACCTGAAAAAAGGTAAACATATTTATCCGCTAACAACTTGCCTAAACCAAATAAGTATTCAAATTTAGAGAACTTTGTAGTATAGAATTTTTTAGATCCATCATAGTTTTCTACTTCATAACCTTCTTCTATTAGAAGTTCATATTTCTTTTTGATTTTATCAATAATCTCTGTATTTGAAATTGTAAATAATTCATAATGTTGCCAAGCAGCTGCATAAATTTGATACTTACTTAATTGCGTACCTCTTGAATTAAGTCTTTCAAAAATTGTCGGCAGATTTTCTTCTGGACCACTATAAATCAATATAGGGATACTAAAGGACGAAATATTGGAATCGTCTTTAATTTTTTCCAAATAAGGCACAAGTTTTTGTGTCATTTCCTTTATTCCTGACAGATCTTTATCTAATCCTAAAGTTTCATTTAAATGATCAGATAAAGAGAATGAACTAAAGCCTTTTGATTCTTCAAAACCTTTTAAACTGGTAATCCATTTGACAATGCATTCTGTTAACTCTTCAATTTCAAAAGTATTGTCGATTAAATTCTTTAAGTCTTTAATTATAGAAGTTTCTATATTGGTGTCATCAAAGAATAAATCACTTGTTGGCGCTTCTGAATATTGTTTTAAAGTTGTTGACCTTTGAAGTCCATCAATTAGCGTGTAATAAGTGATATCAGATTCAGTTTTTGTTTTATATAGTAGTAAGGCTCCAATTGGGAAGCCATTTTTAATAGAATCTACAAATTCCTTTTTCTGGTTAGGTCTCCATACTAAAGTTCTCTGAAATTTTGGAATTAAAATTTTATTCTTATTCGAATTGTCAGTTATAGAATTAACTAAATTTTCGACACTCCAATTATCTGTTTTAGTATGATTTTTTATCATTTAGTTTGATGTTTCTTAAATGTTGCCCAACGGTCTCGGCTATGAGTAGTTGCGTGGTTTAACATTATACTTTGCAAGTACACACCAAACTGAAAATCCGCGAGGATTTTCAGAAGTAGGCGAGAACAAGCAATTACTTATAGCCATTGTTGCCAGTAGTTTTTTTATTTTTTAATATCATTTTAATGTCCGCAAATAAGTAGAATCCAACAAATCCAAAACTTCCCAACGCAAGAATGTATTGTCCATTCGGTATTATCAGAAAGATATTAAGTCCGATTAAGAATAGACAAAATGGATATGTAAATAATCTTATTAGGATATTTTTTAAAGACCATTCCTTTACAGGTTTCTTTTCCTCAACTTCTACGTCCAAAAAATCCAGAATTTCCTCGAGTTGATTCTTTTTCTCAAATCTATAAACCATTCTTGCAACTAAAACAATTATGGATATAAAAACTGCGATGAAAGTTATAATTGGCCAATTTCCAATAAAGTCAAAGTCAGATAAGTTTTTAGGGAAAATCAAATAAAGAAATCCGATTGCAAAAATTCCAATGAAAGTTTTTCCGATTGGATTTAACTTGTCCGCAATATTTGTCAGATGATTATTTGCATTAAACTCAAACGTGAAAATTGGATAAAAAGTCGCATTCCACATATTTTGTTTCCAAACTTTTATTTCATTCCGACCAATTTCTCCTTTTGGTCTAAAGTCTCGAGAAAAGATATTCCACAAATGATTAAGAAAAATGTTTTCTTTTCTCAATTCAATTAGCTTTTCAACATCTTTTTTAGTGACTTCCATTTTGGTTGGTCAAATTACTGGCAACGGTCTCGTATAACCGTCAGTTACGGATTTAAAGTTAATGATTTTCGGTTTAGCACTGACGTTAGCAATTCCGAGTGGATTCGGACGTAGTCGAATCCGCCGTAATTGCGGTTATACATTGTTGGCATTAGTTTTTTATTTTTTCTTTCGTTCAAAGCAACTCCATTAACTCCTAATTCAAAGACCTCTTCCGTGTCTAAGTTAATTTTTATTTCCCAATGGTAACTGCATCCGTCCAATACCATTTCCTTTTCTTTTTTCCAATTTTCACTTTCGTCTTTGTAATATCCTCTGAGTCTATCGAAAATCGAATATCTGTCCCAATTGAAAGTTATATAAATGATTTTCTTTCCGTTACTGTCAATGTAACCGAAGTATTGTCTTCTGTATGATTTCAGTTTTTTGTGGATTACTGGACAATTGTCAACTTGGTTCATTCTAGATTTATTCGCTTCTTTTAAATTTTGTTCGAGTATTCTCTCAGTTTTTTGAATGTCATCAATTGTCGGAGTAAATCTTTCTTTATCTTGAAGGCATAAAAAACAAGCACCCTTTTCTTTAAATATTACTCCAGTTATTCGTCCTTTTTCAATTACTGTTGAGTACTCTGTCGGTTGTTCAACAATCTTAAATGTCGATGAACACGAGACCAAAAAGAAAAGAATTGATATGATTGTGAATTGTTTCATTTAAATTAATGCCAACTAGTTTATATGCGGAACTTAGTTCCGCATAGCTTTTGATTTAGGACGGATAAGCGGAAGTTTTTGATATAATGAGTTCCGCTTATCTTTAAGTAAATATATATAAATCTAAAGTTCATCAAACGGATTTCTAATGTTTTGTAAACTTTTACTACTTACGTGAGTATAGATCATTGTGGTTTTAGGACTATTATGTCCTAACAATTCTTGTATGTACCTTAAATCTGTGCCAGACTCTAATAAATGTGTAGCAAAACTATGCCTAAGGGTATGTAAAGTAATACCTGTCCTTGTAATTCCTGCATCTCTTAAAGCTCGTTTTAAGACCTTTTGTGCACTTGATGACGTATAGGCGCCACCGTTCTGCCCTTCAAACAAATATGTTTCAGGTTTATATTTTTTGTAATACATTCTAAGTAGTGTAAGAAAACTCTCAGATAATAGTGTGTACCTGTCCTTATTTCCTTTTGCTTGTTCAATGCGTATTAACATCCGTTTACTATCTATTGCTTCTGGTGTAAGTTGCAATGCTTCTCCAATACGTAATCCCGCAGAATATAATAATGCAAGTAAAGCCTTATGTTTTAAATTCTTTATGACGTTAAACAATTGAGAGATTTCTTCCTTGCTTAAAACAACAGGTAATTTTTGGGGCTTTTTAGGCCTAACCAAAGTATCTAGTACTAAAGGTTTTCCTAAAAATGAAACAAATTTTTTAATGCCATTAATACATTGGTTTTGATAAGCAACACCAAATCCATTTCCTATAATGTAATCATAATTAAACCGTTGTACCCAAATATTAGTGATCTCATCAGCTTGTTTCAATGAAAGATACCTCAAAAATATTCTAGTAACTTCAGTATAAATGTCAATAGTATTCTGTGCAAGTCGTTTTTCTGCCATCCATCTGCTAAAGTTTTGTAGTGTCTTTGTATGAGACGAAGAAAGCTTCGGAAGATCTTTAAGTTTATACGAAGTTGTCTCTAATTCAAGCTCTTTATTAATATCCTCGCTCAGTGTGATTTTAATATTAACTATAGTGTTTAAAAATGATAGAAGATCTTTTAAGGTTATACTATCCTTAAAGGCGTAATAAGTTTTAAATGTAGTACTGTAAAATATGAGGCAATGATTCTTAATCGCATTATTAAGTACAGTATTATAAGAAAACCGAAAAGCATAACATTCTTTGCTACGATGCTTAATACTATATATAAGAAGAGATGATGCCAATGGCTATAATTAAATAAATAAAAAATAGGGGCAACTAGGTAAACTTACAAAGGTTATAGCTATTATAAAAATTTAAATAAAAGTTATAGTATTAACTTTTATTTTAACAATGGATTTAGAGAAAAATCCTAATATATATTAAAATATTAGTAAAAATACATTTGCTTTTTATATTTGATTTGAACAATTATTAACTATAAAATTATAGATATGGATAAGAAAGAAATTTCCAATTCAATACAAGAAATAATTGAAAAGAATAATGATTCATATAAAGGCTATAAACAAGTTGCAGATAAAGCTAATGACAGTCAATTAAGGTCATTTTTTATCCAACAGGCTACTGAGCGTAAAGAGTTTGCAGGTAAATTATTAAACCAATTAAAAATTTACAACCCGGATCTTAATGATAATGCTTCTGGAAGTGCTGTAGGATCTTTGCATAGAACTTGGATTAACGTGAAAACTGCACTCTCACAAGATAATGATGAGGCGTTGTTAGAAGAATGTCTACGTGGCGATAAAGCAAGTATCGAAGACTACGAAGAGTTTTTAAATAACAACAAAGAGATTCCTGATAATTTAAGAAGTACAATTACACAACAAGTTCAAGATATTAAAAACACTTTAGAGAGTGTTTCTAGATTAGAGGACGTACATTAAATATTAATGGAAGCAGTTTTAGGCATCGTCGCAGGTATTTTAACAATGTGTGGTATAGTACCTCAAATTGTTAAAGCATATAAGTCAAAACAGGTTGATGATGTCTCAAGAGGCATGTTAATGATAATTATGTCAGGTGTCGGACTCTGGACTGTTTATGGTATCCTCAAAGATGATATTCCAATAATAATAACTAACGCATTAGCTTTTCTATTAAATGGCTATATGCTTTTATTAACCTATAAACTAAAAAAATAATATTATGAGTAATGGAAATGACAGAAATGTAAAAAACGAAAAAGGACATAGCACTCCTAGAGATAGTAAAAATATGCATAGTGAAGAAGACAACTCAACTAGTGATGGTCTTAAAATATCTAACGAAGAAGAGTAGTTACTACATTAAATAAAAAAATCCTCAGAATTAATGTTCTGAGGATTTTTTTATTGCTTAAACTTAAACGCTTTCAGAGATTATAAGCACTATTTTTTAAAAAAGTTAGTTATATAAAATTTGTCACCTTTAATGTTACTTAAAAATAAAAACCCTCGAAAAACTTAGTGTTTCGAGGGTTTTTGGTGGAGTCGGGGAGATTCGAACTCCCGTCCAAACAAGCAATTCAACAGCTTTCTACATGTGTAGTCTTAATTTAATTTTCGTGCACCAGCCGGCTTAAGACCACCAACTGCTACCTTATTCTCAATTAAAGTTCACTTTGGCATCAAGATCCTGCCAAAACTATGTTTACTTTTTCGGTGCCTCTAGTGAGAACGCCGTAAACCAAGGCCTTCTCGAGACATCTTGGTCACGTGTCTAACACGTGATTAAGTTAATCCTACTGTAATTCGGATTATGCAGCCAAGGCGTAGTTATTCTCGCCGTTTAAAAAAGTGTGAATCATGAGATTTACGAGCTGTGTTCCAGCGCTCGACATGCTTACTATTCAATTAGACCTGCTGTCAAAACCAGTCGACCCCAAGTTTGTATTGAAAATTTTGCTTTCAAAGAACATATTTCACATCAAATAATATACAGTTAGTATGGTATAATAAAGATGTGGGCGTTACCCTAAATCGGGTCGGGCTTTCAGTGTTACACGGTAACAGCTTCAATCCCTAACGCTAAGACTCATACATTACAAAGCCTTAAAATAAATCTACAGCAAAGGTAGAATAATTATAATACCTTTGCACCTTCAAAAATGCAAAAGGTATGCCAATGCCTTGTTATTTTTTAAGACCGACAAAACTACAGTATTCTATGAGTAACATAACCTTCGCTTTAATAAAAGAACGTAAAAATCCGCCAGACCGTCGTGTGGTATTTTCACCATCTAAATTAAAAGATGCATCTAAAGCATTTAATGATGCTAATTTTATAGTAGAAGCCTCTAATATAAGGATATTTAAAGATCAAGCATACGTAGATGAAGGTTTCACAGTTACTGAAAATGTTTCAGAGGCAGATGTCTTTCTTGGAGTTAAGGAAGTGCCTGTAAGTGCTCTTATTCCAAGCAAAAAGTATTTTTTCTTCAGTCATACCATTAAGGAACAACCATATAACAGAGCATTGTTACGTGCTATTTTAGACAAAAAAATAGAGCTTTATGATCATGAAACAATTGTAAAGGAAAATGGAGGAAGACTTATAGGTTTTGGTCGCTATGCTGGTTTGGTTGGAGCTTATAATGGCTTTAGAGCTTTAGGCTTAAGAGATACACTGTTTAGTTTGCCAAAAGCAGAAGGTCTTACAGATCTTAATGCTATGAAAACCGAACTGGATAAGATTACTCTTCCTAATATTAAAATAGTACTTTCTGGAACAGGTAAAGTGGCTTTAGGAGCTAAAGAGATTTTAGATCATCTCAAAATTAAGCAGGTTAATGTAAAAGATTACTTGACCACTAATTATGAAGAGCCGGTATACACAATGATCGATGTGTTAGACTATAATACGCGTATAGATGGAAAAGAAGGTAACCGTTATGAGTTTTATAATGATCCTACGCCTTATAAATCTAACTTTATGCGTTTTGCGAAAGTGAGCAATATGTTTATTGCTGGTCACTTTTATGGTAACGATGCACCTTTTCTCTTTACTAGAAAAGACGCTAAACACCCAGAATTTAATATAGATTTAGTGTCAGATATTTCTTGTGATGTAGATGGTCCAGTAGCATCAACACTTAGGGCATCTACTATTGCAGATCCTTTTTATGGCTATAATCCAGAAACAGAACAAGAGGTTCCTTTTAATGAAAAAGGTGCAATAACAGTAATGGCTGTAGATAATTTGCCTTGTGAACTTCCTAAGGATGCCAGTGAAGGTTTTGGTGAAATGTTTTTAAAACATGTTATTCCAGCATTTTTTAACGGTGATAAGGATGGAGTTTTGCAAAGAGCGCAAATGACAACGCGTAAAGGCACGCTAACAGATAGATTTAAATATCTGCAAGATTTTGTGAACGGTAATTAATATTAAGGCATTCAACGCGTTAAAAAATTGCATTTAACTTAACATTATACTTTTTTACCTATTTTTATCGGTAAAAGACAGTATTTATATGTTAAGACAATTACCCTTTGCCATTTTAAGATGTATTTTTCTATGTGTTATACTAGTAATAACTGCTTGTTCAGAAGATGATGGTTATGAAGAACCACCTACTACTGTAGATCCTACAGATGATGATCCAGTAGATGATGGTAATACTGGTGGAGAGAATGAGACATTGGTGGTTTTTAATCCAGCAGAAGTTCCTTATCAAAATCTATCTGACTATAATTTCTTTCAAGGAGACATTTCAAATTTAATTCCTCAGGACGATGTTCTGCCTTACGACTTACAGTCACCATTGTTTTCAGATTATGCTAAGAAAAAACGATTTATCTGGATGCCATCTGGCGTTTCAGCTTCATATACTTCAGACGCGTCTCTTCTAGACTTTCCAAATGGCACAGTGCTTATTAAGAATTTTTATTACATAAACGTACAGCCATCAAACACTACAAAAATTGTTGAGACTCGTGTTATGTATAAACTCAACAATACTTGGGAGTTTGCAGAATACGTTTGGAATGAAGATCAAACCAATGCCGTACTAGATATGGATGGCAGTTTTACAGATATAACTTGGGTTAACGATGCTAATGAAACTCAAACAATAAACTATCGCATACCTTCTGAAGGCGAATGCTTTACGTGTCATAAAAAAAATGACCAACCAATTCCTATTGGTCTTAAGCCTCAAAACATTAATAAGATATTTGCCTATACCGATGGTGAAATGAACCAATTGGAGAAATTTCAATTTCAAGGATATTTAGATAGTTACCCTTCAACTATACAAACTGTAGTAAAGTGGGATGATACATCTGCAGATATTACAGAGCGCGTAAGAGCATATATAGATATTAATTGTGCGCACTGCCATGCAGAAGGTAGCCATTGTGATTATAGGCCAATGCGCTTTGCGTATAATGAAACTGCAATAGCCGAAAATTTAGGAATTTGTGTGACACCTGATGAAAATATTGGTGACCAGTTTACACATATAATTGCATCGGGAAATGCAGCAAGATCGGTACTGTATGAAAGAATAAGCAGTACAGATGAAGCTGTACGAATGCCACTTTTAGGCAGAACTGTAAATCACGAAGAAGGTGCCGCGTTAATACAGGAATGGATAAACAGCCTAGAGCCATCCTGCAACTAAGGAAACTAAACTAAACTTAAATACTTAACTTATGAGAAAAATTACTTTAAGCTTCTTATGTTGCCTCATCTCAAGCTTGGGGTTTTCCCAAGACGATTGTGCGAGTGCAATAGCAATAACCGAAGGAATATTTACAGTTGATGCAATAGATGGAACAGAAGTGCCATCGCCAATTTGTGCAGCTAATGGTGGTGGTGCAACTGCAGGCGAATGGTATACATATACCGCACAAGAAAATTTAGGGCTTACGATTTCCACAGACCTATCCCAAAACCAAAATCAAGACCCTCAGGCAGACACAAGGTTTCATGTATATACTGGAACTTGTGGAGATTTAGTGTGCCGCTCTGGAGATGATGATGCAGGAACTGGATTTTTATCTATAGCACAATTTAATGTTGAAGCAGGTATAACGTATTATATTGCTTTCGATAATAAATGGAATTCTTCTGGATTTGATTTTCAAATTATTGAAGGTGCAGTTATTGCAGAACCTGAGACAATCATCACATTTACCTCTACTGGTTCTGAAACAGATGGAACTCAAAGAGCATTGGTCGATATGAATGGCGATTATTTAGATGACATCGTTTCAATTAGCACTACCAATGTTAATATCAGATATCAGCAAACTTCTGGTGACTTTACAACAGCAAACATCGAAACTACATCTGCAGAAAATTCTCCATCGTGGAGCTTGTCTGCTGGAGATATAGATGGTAATGGCTACAACGATTTATTATATGGAGGTGCAAGTGGTGTCACATTTATGATAGCAAATGATACTGGTACAGGTTTCTCACAAATTTCAGGGTCAGAATATGTGTTTTCACAACGCTCTAATTTTGTAGATATTAATAATGACGGTCATTTAGATGCCTTTGTATGTCATGATGTTGAGCCTAATGTGTATTATATAAATGATGGTGATGGGAACCTAACCTTTAATCAAGGTGGATTAGGAGATACTGTAAATGGCGGCAACTACGGCTCCATTTGGATAGATTACGATAATGATCGTGATATGGATTTGTTTATAGCAAAATGTCGTGGTGGTAACTCTGGTGCCAACATTAATCAATTACATGAGAATGATGGCAGTGGTAATTTTACAGAAGTGAGTACGGCTATGAATTTGGCAGACCCAGTGCAAACTTGGTCTTCTGCTTGGGGAGATTTTGATAATGATGGTGATATGGATGCGTTTATTGGCGCCAGTTCATTTACTAATGGAGGTCATAAATTTATGCGTAACGACGAGTCTACTTTTACAGATGTTATTACAGGTACAGGTTTAGAGAATTTTGAAGATACAGACATAGAGTATGTAACTCATGACTTTGACAATAATGGGTATTTAGACATTTACTCAGGTTCTGGAAATTTCTTTTTTAATAACGGAGATATGACCTTTACTCAACAAATAGTAAACTTTGGAGCTGGTCCTATTGGAGACCTTAATAATGATGGATTTTTGGATATACTCTCTGGTAATATTTACATGAATGATGGTAATGATAACAATTGGCTAAAAATTACAACAGAAGGTGTGCAAAGTAACTGGAATGGTATAGGAGCAAGAATTGAAATACAAAGCGCAATGGGATCTCAAATGCGAGATATACGTAGTGGAGATGGTTTTAGGTATATGAGCTCTCTTAATGCACATTTTGGAATAGGTACAGATACAGAAATAGAAAGTGTAACTATTTATTGGCCATCTGGTATTGTAGATACTATTTTAAATCCGACAATAAATGAAACCTTGTTTGTTCAAGAAGGTCAAACATTATCAATTAAAGACAATAGCGCACTGCAGTTAAATGTATACCCAAATCCTACACACCAATATTTGCATGTAGAAGGTTTACAAAATAATACAAAGAATACGTCCCTACAAATTGTTGATGTTCAAGGAAAACAAGTAAATAATGTTAAGCTTAATTCAAATAGGGTAGATGTTTCTCAGCTATCTAATGGAATTTACTTTGCAACAATTACTATTAACAACCAAAGTCAGACTTTAAAATTTGTTAAAGATTAAAACTTTTGAATCCAGCTGAAGGTTACATATTAAAAAAACCTCAACCTTGGCAATCTATTTTGCTAGAGTTGAGGTTTATAATTTTATCAATTTCAGAAGATGTAGAAGAGTCTTACAAATGGAGTTTGCCATTTTATGGTGCCTACAAACAAATGTTCTGCTTTCTAAATTTCAGAAAAAATTATGTCGATTTAGGCATTCCTTATGGTATTCATATAAAACAACATACGCAATACCTTGTTGATGGAGAAAACAGAAAAATGCTTAGATCTTTAAGATTTCACACTTTAGGAGATATAGATCATGCTATTGTAAAGGCAATTCTTACAGAAGCATTTCAGAATTTAAAACAACGCTAAAATGTATTAACCACTTGCCTTAATTTAGTAAGGTTAGTAAGTAGGCTTTCTAAGTATTGTAAATCTAGCATATTGGCTCCATCACTTTTAGCATTAGCAGGATCAAAATGAGTTTCAATAAATAATCCATCTACACCAGCTGCAATTCCAGCTCTTGCAATAGTATTAATCATATCTGGTCTTCCGCCAGTAACACCACTAGTTTGGTTTGGTTGCTGTAAAGAATGCGTAACATCTAAAACAGTCGGAGCGTATTGTTTCATTGTAGGTATGCCTCTAAAGTCTACCACCATATCTTGGTAGCCAAACATAGTACCTCTATCTGTAACCATAACTTGGTTATTACCACTATCTGTTACTTTCTTAACTGCATGTTGCATACTTTCTGGAGACATAAATTGTCCTTTCTTAAGGTTTACAACCTTACCAGTTTTGGCAGCAGCCACAACAAGGTCGGTTTGTCTTACTAAAAAAGCAGGGATTTGTAAAATATCTACATACTCTGCAGCTAGAGCAGCATCGCTATTTTCGTGAATATCTGTAACCGTAGGAACATCAAAAGTGTCAGAAACTTTTTTTAAGATCATAAGTGCTTTCTCATCACCAATACCAGTAAAACTATCTATGCGACTTCTGTTTGCCTTTTTAAAACTTCCTTTAAAAACATAAGGAATTTTTAATGTATTGGTAATCTCTACTACGCGTTCTGCAATGCGCAAAGCCATATCTTCACTCTCAATAGCGCACGGTCCAGCAAGTAAAAAGAAGTTGTTAGAATCTGTATGCTTTAGTCTTGGAATTAAATCAAGTTTCATAGGTTCTTTGTTTGCTGCAAAGGTACGTATATTCAGGCTCTTTTTTAATTCTGAATTTTAGTATTAAACACTGAAAAAATAGTAGTACATTTGCACGCTTAAAATAAGGCAAGACCTATGGAAATCAAAAATATAGCAATTATTGCTCACGTTGACCACGGTAAAACAACCTTGGTTGATAAAATTATGTATCACTGTCAGTTATTCAGAGAAAATGAAAACACTGGTGATCTTATATTGGACAACAACGATCTTGAACGCGAACGTGGTATTACAATTACATCTAAAAACGTTTCTGTAAACTACAAAGACATTAAGATTAATATTATTGATACACCTGGTCACGCCGATTTTGGTGGAGAAGTAGAGCGTGTACTTAACATGGCAGATGGCGTTTTATTGTTAGTAGATGCTTTTGAAGGCCCAATGCCTCAAACTCGTTTTGTACTACAAAAAGCTATAGACTTAGGCCTTAAGCCTTGTGTAGTTATAAATAAGGTAGATAAAGAAAACTGTACTCCAGACTTGGTGCACGAAAAAGTATTCGACTTAATGTTTGAGCTTGGTGCAGAAGAGTGGCAATTAGACTTCCCAACTGTTTACGGTTCTGCCAAACAAGGTTGGATGAGTGATGATTACCAAAAACCAACAGAGAATATCGAGCCATTATTAGAAATGGTTTATGATCATATTCCTGCGCCAAAAATTGAAGAAGGAACAACACAGATGTTAATTACATCTTTAGATTTCTCTTCTTACACAGGTCGTATAGCAATTGGTCGTTTACAAAGAGGACACCTTAAAGAAAATATGCAAATCTCTCTTGTAAAAAGAGATGGTAGCATACAAAAAGCTAGAATTAAAGAACTACATACTTTTGAAGGTCTTGGCCGTAAAAAAGTAGAAGAAGTAAAAGCTGGAGATATCTGCGCAATCGTAGGATTAGAAAGCTTTGATATTGGAGATACTGTAGCAGATTTTGAAAATCCAGAAGGGTTAAAAACTATTGCTATAGATGAGCCAACTATGAGTATGTTATTTACAATTAACGATTCGCCTTTCTTTGGTAAAGACGGAAAGTTTGTAACATCTCGCCACGTAAAAGACCGTTTAACTAAAGAACTTGAGAAAAACTTAGCACTACGTGTTGAAGAAACAGACAGTGCAGACAAGTTTATGGTATTTGGTCGTGGTGTACTTCACTTATCTGTATTAATTGAAACAATGCGTCGTGAAGGTTATGAATTACAAATTGGGCAGCCACAAGTTATCATTAAGGAAATTGATGGTGTTAAATGTGAGCCTTTTGAAGAATTAACTATTGATCTTCCAGAAGAAGTTTCTGGTAGAGCAGTGGAGTTTGTATCGCTTCGTAAAGGAGAGATGACAAGTATGGAAGCTAAAGGTGACCGTATGGTTTGTGAGTTTATTATTCCTTCTAGAGGTATTATAGGATTACGTAACCAATTACTTACTGCAACAGCTGGTGAGGCAATTATGGCACACCGTTTTAAAGAATATGCACCACTTAAAGGTGATATTCCACAACGTCAAAACGGTTCTTTAGTATCTATGGAGAATGGTTCTGCTATTCCTTATTCTATCGATAAGTTACAGGATAGAGGTCGTTTCTTTGTAGATCCAGGTGAGGATATTTACGAAGGTCAAGTAATTGGCGAAAACTCTCGTGGTGATGATATGGTTGTTAACGTAACTAAGACTAAGAAACTGTCTAACGTACGTTCTTCTGGAGCAGATGATAAAGCAAAGATTACACCAGCAATTAAGTTTTCTTTAGAAGAAGCTTTAGAATATATTCAGAAAGATGAGTATGTTGAGGTAACGCCAAACCACTTAAGATTACGTAAAATCTACTTAAAAGAAGTTGATAGAAAACGTTACAAGATTGTATAATCTAAGTAATGTCTAAATATATAAAACGCTTCAGATTTTTCTGAAGCGTTTTTTTTATGCCTATGTGTTATTACTAAAAAAAGCTAGTTCTGTGAAGAGCTAGCTTTTTAATGTATGTTATATTAAATGATTACCAATCAAACTTGTAGGTGGCACCAGCCATTCCTTGTATACCGTAAACAGGAAAATTTAACCACTTCTCGTAACTATCAGCGAAAAGATTGTTTCCTTTCACAAAGAATGATAATTGATCATTTATAAGGTAGTTTAATTGCACATTAGCATCAATATAAGAATCTAATGTAATGTTCTCTGTGGTAAGGTTACCACTCATATCAAAATCTGATGCTTGAGCTTGGCGTTCTCCAACAAAGAAAAGATTAGCGCCTGCAGTAAATTTATCAGTTATTTTATAGTCTGCTAATAAAGATGCTTTAAGTTCTGGCAAGTTCCAAGCTTCTTCTTGGGTGTCGGTATTGTAGCTATAATATTCAGCATTAACCCCTAATCGTAGCACTTTTGTAATATCAAAGTTTAGTTCTCCAAAAAAGGATACTGTTTTAATATTGTCATACACAACACCAAAGCTGTTACCATATTCATAGTCTTCTAACAAACCTCCTAAAGGAAAGGTATTAGTGTTAGATTTAAATAAAGGCTGTGCTTCTACATTAGCGTAGCTTCCTTTAATATTATAACTAATAACATCACTTAATTTACCTTTTGCTCCTAAGGATCCAACATATTGTTGGTCTGTAGGCGTAATTGCAAGAGTAGGAGATACAAATGGATTGTTATCTACAAATCCTTTATAGCTGTTTTGTTTAAGCTCTCCATTTAAGCCAGCATAAGCAATAAAATACTCGCCAGCTAGTCTGTAGCTTGCATTTATATTAGGATATACAAATATGTTAGATTCACTACTTTCTGAATCTAGGCTATAAAATACAGAAGCTCCTAAATTTAATTCTAAGTCATCCCTTAATATTAAGATGCTTGGGCTTAAGCCAAGGTTAAGGTAGCTAGAGGCTAGGTCTGTAGTGCCTTCGTAATTTTGGTCAAAACTAGTATTTAAGTAATCTACACTTACGTTAGTTTGAATCTTTTCGCCTGCAATCTCAAATTCCATTTCTGGTTTTAAAGTGGCATTAATTTCAGAAGAGCCATAACTATCTCCAAATACAGACAAGCCAAATCTTGTTTGATCTAAGAAGCTGTCATTTAAACTTAAGTTTGCTCTTAAACCTGCTCCAAAGTAATTTTGGACAACATCTGTACGATTAAGGTTGTCATTAGTAACTATAATGTTATTAGAAAAACCGTACCAGTTATATTGCTTATGCAACGCATCTAAACCAATTGTATAGCTTAAATCTCTATCTCTAAAAGAGTAATCTAAACCAAGATTAGTGTCGTAATAATTATCATCTAACAAAACATCATCTATGCCTCCTTGAGCCGAGTTATGTTTAAAATTAATACCGAAGTTCTCGCCGCGATTAATCTCAAAATTGGTGTAAAATTCTGCAAAAGCAGATGTGTAGTTTCCTACACCTAAAGTTGCATAACTGTCAAAAGCCTGAATTGGTCTTGCTTTTTCTACTCTAGCTGCAGTTCCTTTTGTAGGTGTAAATGTAGAAGCTACTGGTACAGAAAAGATTTTATAAGTAATACTTTTCTTTTGCAAAGTAATAGAGTCTAAAAGCTGTGGCGTTTGTTTTACTTTAAACGCATCACTAACAGATGGTGTGTAGGGCTTTACAACAACTACAGTTTCAGAACCAATAGTTTCTTTGTCATCTTCTTGAGCTATAAGGCCAGAACTTGCCAATATAGCTATGGTTAAGATTAGGTATTTTATATTTAATTTGGACATATCCAGACTTAGATTTTTTGTTAGGTGTAGGTTAATTTGAGTGTTTAACATCTTATAAAACTTAGTTGTCGTTAGTGTTAACATCTGCATTTGTTTTAGCTTCTTCTGTTTTAATTTTAATTAGCTCTGCTTTAGCTTCATCTACAACTGTAGGGTAGTCTGTAAAGTTGTTTATGATATTTTCTAAAATATAAGTAGCTTGGTATGCATCTTCTAAAGCATAAAAGTTCTTAGCCATAACTAATAAACTCTTTACACTATATTCTTTATATCCTGAGTATTCTTTAGCTAAGGTTTGTACACTTTCATTTGAGGCTTTGTAATTACCTGCTTTATTCTTAAAATAAGCATCATAGTATAAAGCTTCTGCAGCTAACTTTCCTGTAGCCGTTTTTTGCACCGTAGCATAAGCCGTTTTTGCTTTAGCTTCATCTCCAGTTTTCATTGCAGATCTTGCTATAATGATATGCGCATCATTTTTAACCTTAGTATCTATACTTGAGTTTGCCAATACATTTTCTGCATAGGAAACAGCTTGCTCATAGTTGTCTTGCTGGTAATAGCTTTTCATTAAGTTAGATTGGGCAAAGACAATGTTCTGCGGAAAATCTGCTTCGGTCTCTAATCGTTTAAGTACTGGTATAGCGTCTTTATAATTTGATTTTTCTAAATAGATTTGAGACAATTGTGCTAAAGATTGTTCTGTAAACTCATTACGTTCTTTGGTTAATACAAATTTATAATGAGAGATACTTTCTTCTTTTTTATTGTCTTTAAATTGAAGTTGAGCTAGATAGAAATGACTTTGTAACGCATGTAAACCATTAGGAAACTCTTCTAGGTAATTTTCAAAACCTCTTAGTGCTGCATTAGCATTTTCCTGCCTGTATTGCTGTTCTGCAGCCTCATAAGTTGTGTTGTCAAGATCTGCATCTGTAACATTTACAAAATCTAAAGTTTTAACCCAGTTGGCATATTCAGAAGTTCGTCCTAAATCTACATATATTAATCGAGCAGTTTTAACAGCTTGGTCTGCCTGTGCGGTTCCTGGAAAATCTGCTGCTACTTTTTTAAATTTCTCCAAGGCTTCATTACCACGATCTGAGTTGTAATAAATAAGACCTTGTTTTAAAAGTGCTTTTGAAACGTAAGAGCTTTTAGGGACATCTCTAATTAAACGGTTGTATGCTTTTATACCTTCTTGTGTATTGCCGATAGCTACATAAGTGTTACCTAGCTCATAAAGGGCATCATCACGATATGTAGACCTTGAAAACTGATTTAAAAATGAAGTTAAGTCCTCAATCTTGCGGTCGTTCTTGTTTACAAAACCGTAACTAATAGCTTTTTGAAATGCTGCATAATCTGCAGATTTACCGCCAAGAGCAATAGCATCATTATAGCTTTCCATTGCTGGCCAATATTTACTAGTAACAAAGTAAGTATCACCTAAGCGTAAAAAAGCATCTTTTTTTCTTGAAGTATCTGAAGAGGTTTCAGAGTATTTTTTGAAATATGAGATGGCTTGCTCGTAATCTTTTTGTTTAAAGTAAGCGTACCCTAAATTATAATCTAAATTTTTATATGCTTCTGTTTGAGAGGCCGCACTCATACCTTGAAACTCTTTATAACCAATTAGAGCATCTTGAAAATTATTTAAGTTATAATCTGTTTCTGCGTTCCAATACGTAGCTCTTGCTGTAAAAGAAGCATCTCTAGGTTCGCTTAAAGATTTTTCGAAATATGTTTTTGCTTCGGTATAGTTGTCTTCATTGTATAACTCAATTCCTCTGTAAAAAGCAACTTTTTGATATGCCACTTTATTATCAAAATCTCTACTGCTTTCTAAAAGCTCCATAGCTTCAGCGTAGTTTTTAGAGGTAATATATGAGTCGATTAATAAATTTTGAAGCTCAGTTTTTTCTACAGTATTTGGATACGTTTCTAAGTAACGTGTTAACACTTTTGGCGTACTCTCATAACTGTTTCCTATTTCATAGGATAGCTTTGCATAATTAAGAAGGGCGTCTTTTTTAATAGCATTATCAAACTCCATTTCAGAAGCGTTTTTAAATGCATTTAAGGCTTGCTGCTTTTGGTCAAGCTTTAAATAAGATTCTGCTAAGTGGTAGTATGCGTTTTGAGCAACAGCATTTTTACCATCTACAATTTTATTAAATTCAGATATCGCATTATCAAACTCGCCTTGTTTGTAATAGGCGTAACCTAGTTGGTAGTAATCTGTATTGTTCCATTTTCCTCTTGTACCTCTATACTCCTTTAGGTAAGGAACAGCTTCAGCATAATTACCTAAATTAAAATAGCTCTCACCGATAATCTTGTTAAGTTGCGACTTTTCTTTAGGATTAGACTTTGCAAGTTGTGCTTTACCTTCGGCTACAGCTTTTTCAAACTTACCAAGCTTAAAATTCATATCAGCTTGAAAGTAACTTAGGTTTTTCTCATAACGATCGTTTCCTTTTACTTCTTCAAACAGCTCGTCTGCTTCCTGATAATCGTCACCTTCATAAGCCATAAATCCTAAATAATATTTTGCCTGCGCACCATATTCTTTAGAGTCTCTTACTTTATTCATATAGCTTTTAGCATCATCAAAACGTTTGTTCTGAAATAATGTATAGCCATAATTAAAATTGAATTTTTCTTTTTCTGAGTTAGAAAGATTACTTTGGTTTACTTGGTCATACCATTTTCTTGCACGAGAATATTGACCGTTCTCAAAGTAATAGTTGGCAACATCACTAAACGCTGAGTTGCGTTTTGTACTTGTAGGATATCGATCTACAAAATCCTGCATAAGATCATCTGCACCTTGCTGGTTAAGTCTTACTGCACAATTAGCAATATAATAAGCGCAATTGGCCTCAACAGTACCATCTTCTGTGGTTAGCTTTACTTTTTCAAATTGTTGTTGTGCTGCAGCAAATTGATTGTTATCGTACAAAGACAGTGCTTGTTCATACGCTACATATTGATTTGTAAATACAGCTGTTTGTTGTGCTGAGGCTGTATGTAACAGTAATCCGAAACTTAGGATGACTAATATTTTGGGTAGTTTCATTATAAATAATTGTTAGTAGGTTCTGGAGAACTAAATTACAAGTTCATGACTATCATAACGTGAAAGTTCTGTTATAATTATGCAAATCTTATACAGCTTTAACGTAGGCAATTATCCGACAGTAAATTTATGATGATACTAAGGTGTTTAAGTTGAAGTTATAGAAGAGAAGCTTTTTTAAATATGTTGTCTGTATATTAAAAACTATAGCAACATTTTACGCCTCATTAGCTAAAATTTGTACTTTTAACCCAAAACCTACACCAATGTCTGAAACTGTTTTAGAACTTAAAAATGCAGCAATTTATCAACGTGAAAGCCTTATACTTTCTGAAGTAGATGTGCATATAAATAAAGGTGACTTTGTGTATTTAATAGGAAAAACAGGAACAGGGAAGAGTAGTTTTATGAAAACACTATACGGCGATTTACCATTGCAAGAAGGTGAAGGTAGTATAGTAGATTATAACCTGCGAACATTAAAAGAGAAAGATATTCCCTTTTTAAGACGAAAGCTAGGTGTAGTATTTCAAGATTTTAAATTATTGAATGACAGAACTATTCGAGGTAATTTAGAGTTTGTTCTTAAAGCAACTGGCTGGAAAGACAAAAAAGGAATGGATAGTAAGATAGACGAAGTTCTTGATAAGGTTGGCATGAAAACCAAAGCCTTTAAGTTTCCTTACCAATTATCTGGTGGCGAGCAACAGAGAGTTGCAATAGCAAGAGCTTTGCTCAATGATCCAGAACTTATTTTGGCAGATGAGCCAACAGGTAACCTTGACCCGCAAACGAGTGTTGAGGTTATGGAAGTGTTGCAAGACATAAACAAAAATGGCAACACTATTTTAATGGCAACTCATGATTATGCTTTACTTCTTAAATATCCTTCAAAAACTTTAAAGTGTGATGGACAAAAGGTATTTGAGGTTGTTCAGAAAAAACAAACTACTTAGCCTCACTTAAAGACTTTAGTTTTGGATATAATAAAACACTCAAAATAATAATTAAGGCATAATTAGGTACGTTAAGCCTATCATATTGTTCTGCAGAAATCCCTATAACCGTTATTGTATATCCTAAGGATAACGAAATAAATAGCAGTAATTTATCTTCTTTAAATTGTAGTTGCTTTTTTAAAGCTAAGAAAAGCGTTAATAATAAACCTACTATCCCTAAACACGAGAATGCAATATTTTGGAATTTTGAAAGCAGTAATAGTATAGTCTTGCTTGACGTAAAGTAAGGTGTGTTCTTTAAATTTTTAGCATCTAACACATACAAACTTGGAGTGGTGAGATTGTGCAATTGGTTTTTTAAGTACACGCTTATTACACCAAAAGGGTTTTCTGAAATTTCAGAAATAAATTTAGAAGTAGCATATTCACGACGCTCTGTATAGGGTTTATTAAAATAAGGAGCCATCCAATCGTCTTCGAAAGCTTTGCGGTCTGTGTAATTAGATGTAGCAAAAGCAGCAGGCTCTGTTAGATAATGGTGTACTGTAAACGAATCTATGTAGCTAATTGTAAAATCACCATACTCTTGTTTCATTAAGCTACATTGTCCTAAAATGATTAAAGCAGCAGCGGCAACAAAAAAACGACTTTTAGATGCTAAAGATTTTAAAAATGTAGACCCATAAATTAATAGTAATAAAAGTATTATGAATTTTGAAATTGGTCTAAATTCAATAGATATGATTATAAAAGCTATCCCAACACTCAGCCATAAAATACTGTTATCAATCTTATGTTTTGTTAGGCCATAAATACCTATGAGAATGCAGAATAACCAAGGGATTTCAGAAAGCAATAAATTATTTAATACTGTTAAGCCTATACAAGACATAAATAAAAGTGCACCATAAAAAGCGAACTTCCTATTGCTTAGCTTTAAGATAATGTGGAATAGGAAGGTTATGCAGCCTAACCAAAGTAAAAGGTTTATTGGTTTTACATAGGTAAAAACACTTTGATAATCTTGCCCTAATGCACCTGGTATAGTCGCATAAATCGCCATACCTAAAGGTCGCCATTGGTGAGGCTGAAAATCATAGATTAATAACTGTGCAGCTTTTAGGTAAGTAGAGCAGTCTACATAAATTGAATTCTGGCTCCACAAATTTATACTTGCAAATACCAAGACATACCAAATGACAGAAATGCTAAGAAGTAGATATAGCGTTTTGTAACTTGATTTATATTTTAGAGCCACTATGATTAATTGAATATCTTTGCAAGATAAATATTTTATTATTGCTTTCTATTCTCATCCCTACATATAATGATAGTTGCAGCACCTTGGTAAATAGCCTTGAAGAGCAAGCAAAGGCGATTAAGGAGCCTCTAGAAATCATTATTTTAGATGACGGATCAACCAATTCCAATATTACATTAGAACTTGAAATTTTAGAGAAACGTCCCTTAGTGACCATAATAAGGCAAGCTAAAAACAAAGGAAGGTTACAATCTAGATTAGCTTTAGCAAATGCAGCCAAATTTAATTGGTTACTGTTTTTAGATGCAGATGTTTTACCGTGCGCGTCTAATTTTTTAAAGCAATATTTACTTGAGATAGAATTGAGTCATCCTTTTGTTTTTGGAGGTGTGTCTTATAAGGATGATGTTTCTCCTGCAAAAGAATTGAGATTGCATTGGTTATATGGTAAGACTCGAGAACAGCGAGATGTAACAGTGAGGCAAAATAACCCTTTTAACACTATTGTTTCAGCAAATATGTGTGTACAGAAGTCATCGTTTATACAAATAACAAGTACTAATGCGACATCTAATTATGGGACAGATATTATTTTTTTAGAAGCGATAAAGCAAAGTGGTAAAAATGTAAAACATATACATAATCCCGTATATCATTTAGGGCTAGAACCTATACATAGGTATTTACCTAAACAAATTGAAGCTTTAACAACACTAAAGCAGCAAGTAGAAGCAGGTAATTTGGCTGCCAAAGAACGACCGCTACATAAAGCATATTTGTCGCTTAATCAATTTTACATGACAGCCATATTTCAAAACTTATATAGCCTATTTTCAAAATATATCATCGCGAACCTAAATAGTGCATCACCTTCAATTAGATGTTTTGATTTATTTAAGTTGTATCACTACAGTAAACTTTATAACTAATGCCATTTTTTTCAGTAATCATACCGTTATTCAATAAAGCAGAATATGTTGAGCGTACGTTAAATTCTGTGTTATTGCAGTCTTTTGATGATTTTGAAGTAATCATCGTAAATGATGGTTCTACAGATAACAGTTTGAAAATTGCTGAATCTTTTACAGATGATAGAATTGTAATTTACTCAAAAGACAATAAAGGTGTATCAACTGCTCGTAATTACGGCGTAACAAAAGCAAATTCTAATTACATCGCTTTTTTAGATGCAGATGATATCTGGAAGCCAAATCATTTAGATGCCTTGCATAATCTTATAGTTGATATGCCTTCTTGTGCACTTTATTGTATGGGTTATATAAAGCAAAAATCTGAAAAAAGTAAAATTAGAGCTCAGTTTGGAACAATAGCAGATAGTTATAAAGGTGTGGTAAGTGCATATTTTAAAAATTCATTGCCATTTACAATTGCAGGTATGGGTGCTGTAGCAGTTAATAAAGCGAAGTTTATTGAAGTTGGAGGTTTTACTGAAGGCGTTACTCATGGAGAAGATATAGAACTTTGGACAAGCTTAGCACTACAAGGCAAAGTAGCATTGCATAATATTGCCACTGTTACACATTTAATTAATATTAAGGGCAGAGTAAGTAACCTGAAAGTAGATGATAAAGTCTTTCCAGATTTTTCTCAATTCAATACCCAAGAATCGCACAGTGCTGATTTAAAGCATTATCTAGATAATAACAGATATGCAATTGCATTGGCATATCGATTAGCTAAAGATTTAAAAAATTATAAGTTTTGGAAAAATCAAATTGAGTTAGAAAACCTGAATAAAAAACAGAAATTACTTTTAAAACTACCTGTAGGTTTAGTGGTTACATTAAAAGAAATACATCAGTTTTTATTAGAAAAAGGATTTTATATATCAACTTTTAGATGATTTAAAGTCGGTGTATTCTCTAATATAATCTGCCTCCTCAAAAATATCACTAGCGAGTACTAAGCATACACTTCCTTTTGTGAAGTCTTCAAGTTCTCTCCAAATACCATTAGGTATTAGTAATCCCTTTAATGGGTTATCTAAAGTAACACGTTTTTTGTCTTCACCATCATCTACAATCACGGTAAAACTGCCATTTAAAGCAATTAAAACTTCAGATTGCTCTATATGGGAATGACCGCCACGTTTAGCACCTTTTGGAACATCAAATAAATAGTATACACGTTTATGAGAAAACGGAATAGTTTGTTGTTCTATAACTGCTAAGTTGCCTCTTGGGTCTATAATTTTTGGAATATCTAAAAACGTTACGTCTTTTACGGTGGTCTTATCTTCTGTCAAGTCCTTGTTTTAAAAGTTGTTTATAATCACTAATGCCTTCTTGCATTTTCCATAGCTTTTTTGGAAGCTTAGAGATAGATACATAACCTTTTCTAAGCATAAAAAAACCATATTTTGCTACATACAGATAAGCAAAGCTACCGTATTTTTTATAAAAAACTGCGCCACGAGTATATAGAATTCTGTCTGTAGAAACTTCGTCACTTGAGGATATAGGTTCGTGTAAAACTATTGGTGTAGGGTCTTCATAAAACTTAAGGCCTTGTTGCCATAAATCCTTCAAGAAAAATTGATTACTCATATTTGGAAACTTAGCACCTAATCCAAACCACTCATTAAATCGGACTTGCTTTATAGACCCTTTTTTAAAGCACATTTCAATAGATAAGATTCTGCTTAATTCTTTCTTTTTTAAAGCTCTTGGTACTTTTACATAATTTCTAAAAGGTTTTCCATTTTCATTTACTATGGTTTTAAATGAAATAAAATCGGCATCTGTTTGTCTGTTGAAACTTTGTATTATGTGTTCTCCAAAATCTTTTAAATAGACAACATCATCATCGGCAATGAGAACTATTTTTTTTTTAGCTTGTTTTAATGCCATGTTTCTACTTTTAGACAAACCAAGTTCTGTAGTGTTTATTACTCGAACATTCTCAAAATCACTTTCAAGTTTATTGTTTCCAGTAGTTTGATTAATTATAAGGATGTGATAATTCTCAATTGGGATATTCACAAACATCGCTTTAAGAAAGTCGAAGTTATTTCGGTTCATAGTTGAAACCAAAATCTCCAAATCGTCTAAAGTATATGTTTGTTTAAAGGTTATGGCGACTATCTTTTATAAAGTTCATAAGCTGTTCTTACTTGGTTGTAAATTTTTAAACCTTCTTGCCAAGTTTCAGAAATTTCTTCAGCAGTTAATCCGCTTTCAATTTGTTCTTGTAAGATTGTAGTTCCTGCTAATTTTGTGAAAAATGAATTGAAGAATTCAGCTTTGTTTGCTGTGTTGTTATAGGCAGAAATTAAAATTTCTAAATGAAGCTCTGTGAAACGTTTGTTGTTTTCGCTTAAATCAAACCCATAACATAACTCTCCCAAATGCTTAGGGTATTTTGACCCTTCATTTGCTTTGGGAGTGTATTTAAAATTATAAATCTCAGGATTTAAATACGGTGAGCCAAACACCTGAAATTGCTTATTGGTACCGCGACCTGCATTAACATTAGTGCCTTCAAAAAAACACAATGTAGGGTATAAATTTACAGCAGTGGAGTTAGGTAAGTTAGGTGATGGCTTAATAGGTAAGCTATAAGGCATTGACTTGTTGTAATTTTTAACAGGTATTACGGTAAGGTCGGTCCTTTTAGGAGTGTCTAACCAGCCTTCACCACTAATCATCTGTGCATATTCACCTATTGTCATACCGTGTACAACTGGCACAGGATGCATACCTACAAAGCTAGAATGTTTTTGGTCTAATAATGGGCCATCTGCATAATGCCCATTAGGATTTGGCCTGTCTAAAACTATAAGCGGTTTACCTTGTTCTGCACAAGCTTCCATAATATAATGTAATGTTGAAATGTAAGTGTAAAAACGTGCGCCAACATCTTGTATGTCAAACACAATAACATCTACATTATTTAACTGCTCAACACTAGGTTTTTTATTATTACCATATAATGAAATTATGGGTAGTCCTGTTTTAGTGTCTTTAGAGTCGTTTACTTTTTCTCCAGCATCTGCTTGTCCTCTAAAACCGTGTTCTGGTGCAAATACTTTAGTAATAGTAACTCCTTTAGAAAGAAGTGTATCTACAAGGTGAACATATCCGCTATTTTTAAAAACAATTGAGGTTTGGTTACCAACAATAGCCACTTTCTTGTCTTTTAAAAGCGGAAGATATTCCTCAAATTGATTGGCGCCAACAGTTACCGAAAGTCCGCGTTGTGGTGATCGGGTTGTGGTAGATTGGGTTGTCTTAACTTTTTCGTTTTCTGAAGCTTTGGACGTATTATTTACTTGAGTTTTTCCATTTCCGCAGGATAGGAAAGTAAAAATCATTACAAAAGCTGTATTTTTGAACCACATATTCATCATAAATTAATCATTTGAATCTCGAACGCTTTATTGCCAAACGGCTTATTGGCTCAAAATCGTATAAAAGTAGCATTTCGGCACCGATAATTAAAATTGCTATCGTGGCAATTGCAGTGGGTGTTATTATGATGCTTATTGCATTTGCAACAGGTTTAGGATTGCAGAATAAGATACGAGATAAGATATCTGCGTTTAATGGGCATATAACCATTTCAAATTTCGATAATAACAACGCCAAGGTTAGTTTAAAACCTATATCTAAAAATCAAGACTTTTACCCAGAATTTAAGAGTGTAAATGGTATTACTCACGTACAAGGTGTAGCATTTAAAGCAGGTGTGATTAGAACTGAAGATGATTTTGAAGGTGTTGTAATAAAAGGTTTAGATACAGATTATAATTGGGACGTGTTTAAAGATTACGTAGTGCAAGGCAGATTGCCAAATTACAAAGAGTCTTTAAATGATGAAGTTCTTATTTCTGAATATATGTCTAATCGACTAAATATAAAATTAGGTGATAAAGCAGTTACCTACTTTTTAAGGGATAATACATTAGAGAGGCCATTGTTGAGAGCGTTTAAAGTTGTTGGGATATATAATTCAGGTTTTCAGGAATTTGATGAAACCTATGTCATAGGAGATATAAGGCATATAAGACGTTTAAATAAATGGAATGATAATGATGTTGGACACTTTGAGATTTTTATAGATGACTTTAGTGAACTTGAAGAAAAAGGGGTTGAGGTATATGAACACATAGATTCAACCTTAGATTCTAAAACCATAAAGCAACAGTATTACTCAATTTTTGAATGGCTTGGACTGTTCGATTTTAATATTGCTCTTATAATAGGAATAATGATCCTTATTGCAGGTATTAATATGATTACAGCGCTCTTAGTTTTAATATTAGAGCGTACACAAATGATAGGAATTTTAAAAGCACTTGGTAGTAATGACAATAGTATTAGAAAGATTTTCCTTTATAATGCAGGTTACCTAATTGTTGTAGGATTAATTTGGGGTAACCTAATCGGTCTAGGATTATTGTTTATTCAGAAATACTTTAAGGTACTTCCGCTTAATCCAGAAACCTATTATGTGACAGAAGCACCAGTTTATATTGGTTGGTATATTCTATTTGTAAACTTAGGAACACTAATCTTGTGTTTGCTTATGTTGCTCATACCATCTTATGTTATTTCAAAAATAAATCCTATAAAAGCAATAAAATTCGATTAGGGATTCTTTACTCAGAATTAACCTTTTTGCTAATTTCATTTACTAATTTTGCACCTTCAAAATAAAAGATATGCAATACGCTGAAAATATATTGGGTACTATTGGAAATACACCAATGGTAAAACTTAACAAACTTACTGCAGAGCTACCTTGTCTAGTACTTGCTAAATATGAAACATTTAATCCAGGTAACTCGGTTAAAGATCGTATGGCGGTACAAATGATTGAAGACGCAGAAGCAGATGGCCGCTTAAAACCAGGCGGAACAATAATAGAAGGCACAAGTGGTAATACAGGAATGGGATTAGCATTAGCAGCTATTGTTAAGGGCTATAAAATGATTTGTGTATTGAGTGACAAACAGAGTAAAGAAAAGATGGATATTTTAAGAGCTGTAGGAAGTGAAGTACACGTTTGCCCTACAGATGTTGCTCCAGATGATCCAAGGTCTTATTACTCTACTTCAGCAAGATTAGCTAAAGAAATACCAAACTCTTGGTATGTTAATCAATATGATAATTTAAGCAATACAAAAGCACACTATGAAAGTACTGGCCCAGAAATATGGGAGCAAACAGATGGCAAGGTAACTCACTTTGTTGTAGGAGTAGGTACTGGTGGTACTATTTCTGGTGTTGGGAAATATTTAAAAGAACAAAACCCGAATGTAAAAATATGGGGAGTTGATACTTACGGTAGTGTCTTTAAAAAGTATCATGAAACAGGAGAGTTTGATGAGAAAGAAATTTACCCTTACGTTACAGAAGGTATCGGTGAAGACATTTTGCCGAAAAATGTAAATTTTGATATCATAGATGGTTTTACCAAAGTAACAGATAAAGATGCTGCGGTTTATACACAACGCTTATCTAAAGAAGAAGGTATGTTCTTAGGGAACTCTGCTGGAGCAGCTATTAAAGGATTGCTTCAACTTAAAGAACACTTTTCAAAAGATGATGTTGTTGTGGTATTATTTCACGATCACGGTAGCCGTTATGTTGGTAAAATGTATAATGACGATTGGATGAGAAAGATGGGTTATATTGAGTAATTCATTATCTTTCTGTTTTATTTATAATGCTAAATGAAACTGAAAAACCCTTTTAGAACAAGTCCTGTACCCGCAAATACTAGAGAAATTTTAGCACTGGAGCGTACGCGTTTAGCAAACGAGCGTACGCTCTTGGCATATATAAGATCTTCTTTATACTTGCTAATTGGCGGCATTGCAGTTTTGCAACTAAAAGATTTTAGTACGCTACATTCGGTTGGTTATTTGGCTTTAGTTTCTTGTGTGATATTTTTAACAATAGGAATATCAAGGTTTTTGTTGTTGAAACGAAAATTGTTTAAATGGAAAAAAATCTTAGGTGAGGAGTTGTTGGAAGAATCTTTAAATGAGAAAGAACACCCTAAGGAAATCTCTGAAGAATGAAAACTCAATATACCTTTCAAGTACTTTTAGTTGTTTTAGTTTGTATATTTTTTCAATGTAAAAGTGTTCCTGTTTCAGATACTAAAAAAGGTGTTTCTTTTTTGGCACTAGGAGACTCGTATACTATTGGTCAAAATGTTTCAGAAGATAATCGTTGGCCCAATCAACTAAAAGAAGCTTTAAATCGTGATGGATTAAAGGTTAGGGATATAAAAATTATAGCTAAAACAGGTTGGCGTACAGACGACCTTATAAGCGCTATTAATTATAGATTAGATGAAACTGAAACCTATGATGTGGTTTCAGTTTTAATAGGCGTAAACAATCAATATCAAAAAAAATCTATAACTACTTATGAGGAAGACTTAAAAGTAGTTTTTGAAAAAGCAATAAAACATTCAAAAAAAGGCGCTAAAGGTGTATTTGCTCTAAATATTCCCGATTATGGTTCTGCACCAATGTTACACCATAAAGCAGAACAAGTAGCAGTTGAAATAGACGAATTTAATACTGTTTTTAAAAAAGTAGCTAGCACTTATAAGATTCCAGTTTATGATATTAATACAATTTCAAAGCAAGCATATTCCAATGAATCTTTAATTGCTTCAGATGGCTTGCATCCTAGTGGTGCACAATATAAACTTTGGGTAGAATATATGCTTCCATTTGTAAAACAGTACTTTAAATAAGAGATTTTTGTAACTTTAAAGGTGCAAGAAACACTTCTACATCATATCTGGAACTTTAAAAAGTTCGATTTCCTTAATGCAACTACACAACAAGGCCAGCAACTTATTATAAGTTCTGTGGGTATTCATAATACCACGCAGTCCGGCCCAGATTTTTTTAATGCAAAATTAAAGATTGATGATCAACTTTGGGCAGGTAATGTAGAGTTGCATTTAAAATCATCAGACTGGTATGCGCACCGTCATGAGAAAGATCCTGCTTATGATAACGTGATACTTCATGTTGTTTGGGAGCATGATGTTGAGATTTACAGAAAAGATGGACAGCCTATACCCACATTAACATTAAAAGAACTTGTTTCAGAATCCTTATTAAGGAAAGCTCAGAAGTTACTATTTAACAAAACCAAATGGATTGCTTGTGAAGATGAGTTTCCGTTAATTGAGGAGTTTTCTTTGTCCCATTGGTTAGAGCGCATGTATTTAGAACGTTTGGAAGAAAAATCTAATGAAATTGAACGTTTGGTCGAACAGACACAATCTAATTGGGAAGAAGTGTTGTTTTTAATGTTAGCCAAAAATTTTGGTTTAAATGTAAATGGTTCATTTTTTTATAATGCATTACAAAGCTTACCCTTTAACGTCGTTTTAAAAACTCGTCATAATAGGTTTCAATTAGAAGCTTTGGTTTTCGGCCAATGTAATTTGTTGCAAGCCAATGAAGAGGTGTTTTATGCATACTCACTTTTAAAGGAATACAATTATTTAGTCAAGAAGTTTAAGCTCGAAAATCATAGTACAGAAACACCAAAGTTTTTTAGGTTGCGTCCTGACAATTTTCCAACAATTAGACTTGCTCAATTTGTAGAGCTTTATGCGTCGAACAGTAATTTATTTTCAAAAATTATTAAGTGTTCAACTCTTCAGGAAATAGAAACTGTATTTAAGATAGAGGTGAGCGAATTTTGGCAAACCCATTATTCTTTCACATCGTCTCATAAACAAAAAAAGAAACAACTTAGTAAAGCTTTTGTGACGTTGTTGATTATTAACACCATCATACCTTTAACGTTTTTCTACAACAAGAAAAATGGTCTAGAAAACACAACTATTATCAATTGGATGAGGTTGTTGCCTCTAGAATTAAATAATATTACTAAAGGTTATACAGCTATTTATCCGTCACTAAACGCTAATGCTCTTTATTCACAAGGCTTAATACATATGAAGAGAAATTATTGTGATAAGCTAAAATGTCTAAATTGTGAAATTGGGTTGAAAATTATCAAAAAATAAGAATAAATATGATTTTTAAGAATAAATATGAATAATTACTAATATTTAACTATAATTAACAAATATTAATATTTTTTTAAGCTTTCATTTTAATATGTATGCATAGTTTTAGCCTGTACAAACCAAAACCCTTTTAATATGAAAATTTTTAAACCAAACACAACTTTTATAGCCATTGCAGGTATGGCTGTATCATCTTTATTTTTGTCTTGTGAGGCAGATGAACAAATTACAGAAACACAAAATTTAAAAAATGATTCTAGTGTACTTCAGGAATCACAATCCCAAGCAATATCTGGGCAATATATTGTAACCTTAAATGAAGCTGCTTCAAAATCTATTAAGAATGATTATTCTTATAAAGGTAGATTAGCAAATGTAAATGCATTTGTAAATGAAATGATTGCAGCTCCGCACATGAAGTCTACATCTGTAAAACAAGTATATGGTTTTGCAATGACAGGATTTACAGCAACATTGTCGCCTGAGCAATTAAAATCATTACAGTCAGACAGCAGAGTAGCAAGTGTAGAGCCAGATGTAATGGTGAAATTAAGTGTTGCAAAAGAAGAAACTACAGCTATGACATTTGTAGCTCAAAATACACCTTACGGAATTACTAGAGTAAATGGTGGTGTAGATGGTACAGGTAAAACAGCTTGGATTATAGATAGCGGAATAGATTTAGATCACCCAGATTTAAATGTAGATGTAGATAGAAGTAGATCTTTTGTTCCAGGAGAACCTTCACCAGATGATCAAAATGGTCACGGTAGTCATGTTGCAGGTACTGTTGCAGCAATTGATAATGGAATAGGAGTTATTGGAGTTGCACCAAATGCAAAAGTAGTGGCATTAAAAGTGTTAGGAGCAGATGGTAGTGGAGCTACATCTGGTATTATAGCGGCGCTAGATTATGTTGCTGCTGTAGGAGAACCTGGAGATGCTGCTAATATGAGCTTAGGGCCAGCAGTTCCAATTTTAGGAATAAACAGTGCTTTAGATAATGCTACCACAAGAGTAGGTGCAAAAGGTATTGGTGTTGCAATTGCAGCAGGTAACTCTACAAGTATAGCAAACCTTTACTCTCCAGCAAGAGCTTCTGGAGAAAATGTATATACAGTTTCTGCAATGGATAGCAATGATCAATTTGCTTACTTTTCAAACTTTGGAAGTGTTGTAGATTATTGTGCGCCAGGTGTAAGTGTATATTCTACATCTATGCAAGGTGGTTATGCTACGTTAAGTGGTACATCTATGGCGGCACCTCATGTTTGTGGGTTATTATTATTAGGAGATTTGAGAACAGACGGAAACGTTTTTTTAGATCCAGATTTTAATCCAGATCCAATTGCAGTTCACTAATTGAATTTGATTTTTTTATAACAAAAACCACCTTGAAGTTAATTTAAGGTGGTTTTTTCTTGGTGTCTATTACATATCTTATCTTTGGAATATGTTAACTGTTATATATAAAATAAGGCACTTTTTTGAGAGACATGGGTTTTATGTGTCTTCAAGATTAGCAGACAGATTAGGTATGCGGGCTAAAAGTGTTCGCCTATTCTTTATTTACGTATCTTTTGCAACTTTAGGAGTTGGCTTTGCAATTTATTTAACGCTTGCATTCTGGTTAAAGCTTAAAGACTTAGTATATACTAAACGAACTTCTGTGTTCGATTTATGATTAAAATATTTAAATCTAGAATTTACGTAGCATTCCTACTACTTTCAGTTAGTTTAGGATTCGGCATTTTAGGATACCGTTTCATATCTAATTATGATTGGATAGATGCACTTTATATGACGGTTATTACCATTACCACAGTGGGTTTTGGAGAAGTAAATCCGCTTACAAATGCCGATAAGGTATTCACAATTTTCTTAATTTTATTTAGCGTTGTTATTTTAGGTTACGTAATATCTGTATTTACAGAATACATGTTTACAAGACGAAGCTACGAGGAATTTAAACACAAAACTTTGGAAAAAAAGATTCAGAAATTAAAAGATCACGTTATTGTTTGTGGTTTTGGAAGAAATGGTAGAGAAGCTGTAGAGAAACTAAAGAGTTACAAGAAAGAGTTTGTAATTGTAGAGATGGATGAAGATTTGGTTTCTAAGCATGAAGATGATGATACCATGTTTTGTATAGGAAATGCCAACGAAGATGAAACCCTTATCCGTGCAGGTATAGACCAAGCTTCAGCATTAATATGTGCAATGCCTGAAGATGCAGATAATTTATTTACAGTGCTTTCTGCAAGGCAATTAAATAAAAACCTTAAAATAATTAGTAGAGCAAGTGTAGATACGTCTTTTAGAAAATTAAAACTTGCAGGTGCAGATAATGTAATTCTTCCAGATAAAATAGGAGGAGATCATATGGCAAGTTTAGTAGTAATGCCAGATTTAGTTGAATTTTTAGATAACCTTTCCGTATCCGGTCAAGATAATGTAAACGTGCGCGAAATACTTTACGAACATGTATGTCCGGATAATATAGATAAAACTATACGCGAGGTAGATTTAAGAAATTTAACAGGCTGTACAATTATAGGATATAAAAATCCTGCAGGAGATTATGTAGTGAACCCAGAAGCGTCCACGCTTATAACAAAGGGTTCAAAATTAATTGTTATAGGAAAGCCAAATCAAATAAATACCTTAAGAAATGAGTTTAATATTTAACAATAGAATAACATTTTAATGCCTTTACTTTGATAAAGGCAATTTTTTTGTCATATTGCAATCTTCAAAATTTTAACTAAAAATAATAACTTTTGATATGAGAAAACAACTTCTCTCAATTTTCACTTTATTAATACCCATTATTACGTTTGCCCAAGAGCAAACAACATCAGAAAAGATAGACGCTGTCTTTAGCAAATACACTGGTTGGTTTGTTGAGGGCATTTTTTATGAAATTCCATTTTCTGAAACCTTTCAAATTCCTTGGGTACTTATAGTATTAATAGGTGGTGCATTATTTTTTACAATATATTTTAAGTTTATAAATATTACTGGTTTTTCTAAAGCAATTCAAGTTGTTAGAGGAAAATATGAAGATATTGAAAAGCACGGAGCAGAAGAACTTTATGGAGCCGATGGTATTGCAATGTCTGATGAAGGTGATATTGTAGATACTATAAGAGATGAAAGCGCAGATGGTGAGGTTTCTCACTTCCAGGCATTAACTGCAGCATTATCTGCAACAGTAGGACTAGGTAACATTGCAGGTGTTGCAGTAGCACTATCAATTGGTGGTCCTGGTGCTACATTTTGGATGATAGTGGCTGGTCTTTTAGGTATGGCATCTAAGTTTGCAGAATGTACACTTGGTGTAAAATACAGAGATGTTGGTCCAGACGGTACAGTTTATGGTGGCCCAATGTACTATCTTAAGAAAGGTTTAAAGGAAAAAGGCCTTGGTGGTCTTGGTAAGGTATTAGCAGTTGTCTTTGCTATATTCGTTATTGGAGGATCTTTTGGTGGTGGTAATATGTTTCAAGCTAACCAAGCAGCTGCTCAATTTGTGCAGTTATTTGATATAGAATCTGCAAATGCAGGTATGTTTTTCGGTATAGGTATGGCTGTGTTGGTTGCGGTTGTAATTATTGGAGGAATTAAAAGAATTGCTTCTGTTACAGAAAAGATTGTTCCGTTTATGGCTGGTATTTATGTATTAGCAGCTTTAATAATTTTAGGAGCTAACTTCACGTTAATTGATGATGCCTTCGGTTTAATATTTGAAGGTGCATTTTCTGGATTAGGAATAGCTGGTGGTTTAATAGGAGTAATGATACAAGGTATACGCCGTGGTGCATTCTCTAACGAAGCTGGTGTTGGTTCTGCTGCTATTGCTCACTCTGCAGTACGTACTAAGTATCCTGCTAGTGAAGGTATTGTTGCATTATTAGAACCATTTGTTGATACGGTTGTAATTTGTACAATGACTGCATTAGTAATTATTATTACAAATTTCGAATCATCTTTTATGGAGTACGGAACTCCAATTACAGAAGGTGTAGAGCTTACTGCAACAGCTTTTGATACGGTAATTCCTCACTTCTCAATAGTATTAACAATTGCAGTAATCTTGTTTGCATTTTCTACTATGATCTCTTGGTCATACTATGGAATGCAAGGTTGGAAATTCCTTTTTGGTAAAGGGCGTATTACAGATTTAGTATATAAATTCTTATTCTTAATGTTTGTAATTGTAGGAGCATCTATTAGTTTAGGTTCTGTTATTGATTTCTCTGATGCAATGATTTTTGCAATGGTGGTACCAAATATTATAGGTGTAATCTTGCTTTCACCAAAAATTAAGAAAGAACTGAAAAAGTATAACAAAGCAATTTCTAAAAAACACAATGCACTAGAAGATGGTGCTACAGATGTAAATAATCTTTAAAATTTATTAATGATATGAAATCCCATTTCGTTTTCTCAAAAAGTGAACGTAATGGGATTTTTTTATTGGTGACAATTATACTTGTGCTTCAATTAGCATATTGGTTAATTCCTTTTCCTAAGGATGTTGCTCCTAATGATACTCCAGAATTAGTTAGATTTCAACAGAAGGTAGATTCTCTTAAGCAATTAAAAATTAAAGAGAATACGCCTAAGCAGTATCCTTTTAATCCAAATTTTATAACAGATTATAAAGGTTATACTTTAGGAATGTCTACTCAGGAAATTGATAGACTTTTGACCTATAGGAAGCAAAATAAATGGGTAAATTCAAAAAAGGATTTTCAAGATGTTACAAAAGTTTCAGACTCATTATTAAATACGTTTTCACACCTTTTTAAATTCCCAGATTTTATTACAAACCCTAAAAAGAAAAAGGTTTTTGCTAAAGACCGTAAATTATCCTATAAAGATAAAATTGACCTCAATAAAGCTACAGCATTGCAATTGCAAGAGGTGTATGGTATTGGACCTTATTATTCAGAAAAAATAATAGCTTACAGAACTAAGTTGAATGGTTTTTCAGATAATGTTCAACTTAAAGATGTTTATGGTTTAGAGCCAAATGTTATTAATAATATACTAAAGAAGTTTACAGTGAAAACACCTGTAAACATTAAAAAAATAAATATAAACACAGCTAAAGTTACAGATCTATCAGAATTGCCAAATTTAAATTATGAAATAGCACGGCAAATTATTAAGTATAGAGAACTAAATGGTGAGTTTAACGATATTAACCAACTCAAGTCGATTGCTGAGTTCCCTATTGAAAAGTTCGATAGAATTCAATTATATTTGACCTTGTAATAAAACCAATTTGAATGTATTTTACAGAAGAACATAATTTATTTAGAGAAAGCTTTAGAGAGTTTTTACAAAAAGAGGTTGTACCACATATTGACAAGTGGGAAGAAACCGGCCATATAGAACGATTCATCTGGGAGAAGTTTGGTGAGATGGGATATTTTGGTCTTACTTATCCAGAACAATATGGAGGGCTTGGTTTAGACTTCTTTTATACTGTTATCTTCTTGGAGGAATTACAGCGTGTTAATTCTGGTGGTTTTGCAGCTGCAATGTGGGCTCATAATTACTTAGCTATGACACACCTAAATGCCGAAGGCGATGAGCGCATAAAAGAAAAATACCTGTCTGCAAGTATCTCAGGAGAAATGATAGGTTGCCTTTGTGTTACAGAGCCATTCTGTGGATCAGATGTAGCTGCAATGAGAACAACAGCAGTTAAAAAAGGAGATAAGTACATTATTAATGGATCTAAAACATTTATAACAAATGGTGTTTATTCAGACTACCTTGTAGTTGCAGCAAAAACAGCTCCAGAACTTGGTAACAAAGGGATGAGTATGTTTGTGATAGATAGAGATACAAAAGGAGTATCTGCCACTAAACTTAATAAATTAGGTTGGAGAGCATCAGACACAGGAGAAATAGCATTTGATAATGTAGAGATACCTGCAGAGAATTTAATGGGAGAAGAAGGTAAAGGCTTTCCTTATATCATGCAGCATTTTGCTTCAGAGCGTTTAATTATGGGAATAAATGCTCACGCCAGAGCAGAGTTTGCTTTAGAGTATGCTATGGACTATATGAAAGAACGTGAAGCTTTTGGCCGCTCAATAGATAAATTTCAAGCTCTAAGACACATTATAGCGCAACGTGTAAGCGAAGTAGAAATGGCAAAAACATTTAATTATACAGTCTCTAAACGCTTAAGTGAAAATGAATATGTTGTTAAAGAAGCAAGTATGTCTAAACTTTTGTCTACTAAAATTGCAGATGAAACAATATATGACTGCTTACAAATGTTAGGAGGTTATGGTTATATTGAAGAATACCCTATGGCAAGATTATTAAGAGATAGTCGTCTTGGTCCTATTGGTGGAGGTACTTCTCAAATTCTGAAAGAAATTATAGCCAAAATGGTAATAGATAAAAAAGAATATAAAGCTGCTGCTAGGTAATCCTAAAGTTACGCAAACGTTGTAGGTTAATTTATTCTTAATGATTATGAAATCGTCAGTTTTTACTGGCGATTTTTTTATTTTCATCAATATTGTATAACCAAAATTAACTATTATGAAAAATTATTATAAGTATAGTGCTTTATTGCTTATTGCATTGTTTTTATTTAGCTGTAATAAAGATGAGTCTTTTACTGAAACTGAAATCATTTCAGAAGAATCAGAACTTACTGTTAATGCGATGACTACTATAGGTAGCGGAGTAATGATGCAGGCTTTTTATTGGGATGTACCTGCTGGCGGAACATGGTGGAATACTGTTAACGGTAAGCTCCAAAATTGGAGCAATGCAGGAATAGATGCAATCTGGTTACCACCAGTTTCAAAAGCTCAAAATGGTCCTTTTTCTATGGGGTATGATCCTTTTGATTATTATGATTTTGGTGAATATGATCAAATGGGAAGTGTAGAAACAAGATTTGGCTCACGAACAGAATTAGAGTCTTTAATTTCAACAGCTCATAATAATGGTATTAGCATTATTGCAGATATTGTAATAAACCATAATAGTGGAGGAGCATCAGAGAATAATGTATTTACAGGCTCAGATACTTATACAGATTACAATCCTGCTTCAGGTATTTTCTATAGAACGCAATATGATTTTCATCCTAATGATTATCATAACAATGATTCTGGAGCCTTTGGCGGATTTCCCGATCTCTGTCATCATAAATCTTATGTACAGGATCATTTGTGGAACAATCCTAATTCTGTGGCAAAATATTATAAAAACGTTCTAGGGTTTGATGGTTGGAGATTTGATTATGTAAAGGGCTTTGAGCCTTGTGTAGTAAACAGTTGGACAAATGCAGTTGGAGGTTATTCTGTTGGAGAATATTGGGATGCTAATGTAAATACATTAGAGTGGTGGGTTAATAACTCAGGATCAAGTGCTTTCGATTTTGCTTGTTATTACAGAATGAGAGATGCATTTCAAAATAATGATTTAAATAATTTAAGTGGTGATATGTTATGGAAACGTAATGCTAACAAAGCAGTCACTTTTGTTGCAAACCACGATACAGATGAAATCTTTAATAATAAACTTTTAGCTTATGCGTATATACTAACCCATGAAGGTTATCCTACGTTATTTTATAAAGATTATGAAGAATGGTTAGATAAGAACAAGTTGAATAATCTTATTTGGATACATAATAATCTTGCAGGAGGTTCTACAATTAACCTCTATACAGATGTAGATGAATATATAGCCAAAAGAAATGGCTACAATAATAATGGTTTAGTTGTTTACTTAAATATTAGTGATAATTGGCAAGAGCGTTGGGTACAAACAAACTGGAACTCAACTAGAATAAAGGATTACACTGGAAATTCATCTTGGGAGCCAGTTACTCAAGCAGATGGTTGGGTTAAAATTCAGGTGCCTCCAAATGGGTATTCTGTGTGGTCTGTAAAATAAATTCAATTTTATATTTCAGAATTCAGAAATAGTTTTATATTTGCACCCTATTAATCAAAACGAATCAGTTTTAAAGAAAGGAGGTACATCTATGTTAATTATACCAGTAAAAGACGGAGAAAATATCGATAGAGCGCTTAAGCGTTTTAAGCGTAAATTTGATAAGACAGGAACGATGCGTGAGCTTCGTAGACGTCAGCAATTCAATAAACCTTCTGTAGTACGTAGAGCTGAGATTCAGAAAGCTGAATACATTCAACATCTAAGAGATCAGGAGAACAAATAATCTCCGTTTAAATACGTATAAATTAAACCGCTAATTTCATAACTTTGAAATTAGCGGTTTTCTTATGGCTACAATTAAAGCATTTTTAGATTATTTAAGGTTGGAAAAAAAATATTCCATCCACACTATTAATGCATATAATAATGATCTTGTAGCATTGTCAGATTTCGTTTCTAGAGAATTCTCAGATACATCAATTAATAACATTCCTTATGCCCTAATAAGGAGTTGGATAATTAGCCTAGTCGATTCAGGTATTTCTAATCGCACAATTAATAGAAAAGTTTCCTCCCTTAAGTCCTACTACAATTTTTTGCAAAAAATTGAGGAGTTAGAAGTTTCACCTTTAATAAAACATAAATCTTTAAAAGTTGAAAAAAGGTTACAGGTACCTTTCTCTAAAAAAGAAGTTTCAGATGTGTTGTCAGGTTTTACATTAAATTCATTTGAAGATTACAGAGATAAAGCAATAGTTGAGCTATTTTATAGTACAGGAATGAGACGTTCAGAGCTAATTAATTTAAAATTGTCTGATATTAATATAGCTAACCATTACGTAAAGGTTTTGGGTAAAAGAAATAAAGAGCGGATTATTCCATTAATTGAGAGTGTGTCGCTTACTTTAAGACAATATTATGAGATTAAAGATGCTGAGTTTAAAGAATCTTCTAAATGGATTTTTGTAACCTCTAAAAATGATAAAGTTTACGAAACGCTTGTCTATAGAATTATTAATAATTACTTTAGTAAGGTGTCGAGTAAAATAAAAAAGAGTCCACATTTATTGCGGCACTCATTTGCTACACATTTATTGGGTGAAGGTGCAAACCTAAATGCTGTTAAAGATTTATTGGGGCATACGAGCCTTGCTGCAACACAAGTTTATACTAATAATGATATTGCAGTAATTAAAAGAGCTTACTCTGCGTCGCACCCAAGAAACAAAAACTAATCTATTAACCTAAAATTTAAGAGTATGAAGGTAAATGTTCAGTCCGTTAACTTTAATGTAGATCAGAAACTTGTAGTATTTATTCAAGAGAAACTAGATAAGTTGGAGCAATTTTATGATAAAATAATATTTGCTGATGTTTTTTTAAAGGTGCAACATACCAGCGAGAAGGAAAATAAAATCACAGAAGTATTGTTAAGTATTCCTGGAGATGAGCTTATGGTGAAAAAAAATACTAAAACTTTTGAAGAAGGTATAGATGAGTGTGAGCGCGCTCTACAGAGGCAATTAATAAAGAAGAAAGAAAAAATAAATGCACATTCTAATAAAAAAATTGCATAAAAGTTTTGTCAATCTATAAATATGTTTAAATTTGCAGTCCGTTAGAAATAGCGGACTTTTTTATGCGGAGTTTGCCGCTTGAAAAAGGAAC
>TARA_R110002020_G_scaffold424896_1_pt1 | contig 41458 bp, 39 predicted proteins | sample TARA_R110002020 | Tara Oceans TARA_R110002020 (sample SAMEA4396489) | marine metagenome | biome: Westerlies Biome; feature: [MES] marine water layer (ENVO:01000295) within the mesopelagic zone...; material: water (ENVO:00002006), including particulate matter (ENVO:01000060) such... | reverse complement strand
GGCCTGACTGCGTATTATGGGGTATTTCCTTTTCCGCCGCACTGCCGGCTTCATCCTGACGCTCATCGCTGTGTCGATTGTCGTTTTTGCCGTGATGAACGTTCTGCCGGGCGATCCCGCGCTGACTATTCTGGGCATGGACGCAACCGAAGACGCCCTCGCAGCGCTGCGCGAGCAACTGGGCCTGAACGAGCCATTGCTGGTGCGCTATACCTCATGGGTGTGGAACGCATTGCACGGCGACTTCGGCATCAGCCACTCCTTCCGCGTGCCGGTCTCGACGCTGATAGGTGAACGCCTGCCGATGACCGTTTCGCTGGCTGTGGCCGGGATGGTCCTTACCCTTGTCATCGCGCTGAGCTTGGGCATCGGCGCTGCCGCACGCCACGGCAAGATCGGTGACTGGGGCGTGATGTTTCTCAGCCAGATCGGCATCGCCGTGCCTGCCTTCTGGCTGTCGATCCTGCTGGTGATGCTGTTTGCGGTCAAACTCCGCTGGCTGCCGCCGGGCGGCTTCTCCGGCTGGTCCGATCCGGTCGCGGCCATGCGCTCGCTGGTGCTGCCCACTGTGGCGCTGGCGCTTGTGCAATCGGCGGTGCTGGCGCGCGTCACCCGTTCTTCCGCGCTGGAAGTGATGCGGCAGGACTTTGTGCGGACCGCCCGCGCCTCCGGCCTGTCACGCCGCCGCGTGCTGTGGCGCCACGTGCTGCCCAACGCGCTGGTGCCCATCGTCACCATCGTCGGCATGCAATTCGCCGCCCTGGTGACAGGCACCATCGTGATCGAAAACGTGTTCTACCTGCCCGGCCTCGGCCGCCTGATCTTCCAGTCCATCGCCAACCGCGACCTGCCCACCGTGCAGGCGCTGGTCATGCTCTTTGCCGCCATCGTGGTCACCGCCAATTTCATCGTCGATCTGCTGTATGTGGTGATCGACCCCCGCCTGAAGGCCCGCGCATGACCCGCCGCCTGCCCGCAAACTTCATCATCGGCGCCGTGCTGGTCACACTCGTGGTCGGTGTCGCCGCCCTGTCGGTCGTCTGGACCCCCCACGACCCGACAGCGCTCAACATACGCGACAAATTCGCGGGCCCCTCAGCCGCCCATTGGCTGGGAACAGATCAACTTGGCCGCGATGTCGTCTCCCAGCTCATGGCTGCCGCGCGCAATTCCATGACAGTGGCGCTGGTTGCGGTGCTGCTGGGCGGCTTCATCGGCGTGGCACTCGGCCTCTTTGCCTCCGCTGTGGGCGGCTGGGTCGAGGACGGGGTAATGCGGCTCGCCGATCTGGGCTTTGCATTTCCTGCCCTGCTTTTTGCTATCATGCTGGCCGCCGTCTTTGGCCCCTCACTGACCAATGCCGTGCTGGCGATTGCCTTCATCAACATCCCCGTCTTTGCGCGCGTCACGCGCGGCTCTGCCAATCAAATCTGGACGCTGGACTATGTCGCAGCCTCCCGCGCCGCCGGCATGAACAAGTTTGTGATCAGCCGCGATCACGTCCTGCCCAACATCGCCGCCGCGATCATCGTGCAGGCCACCATCGAGTTCGCCGTCGCCATTCTGGCCGAGGCCGCTTTGTCCTATCTGGGCCTCGGCGCACAGCCCCCCGCCTCCAGTTGGGGCCGCATGCTGTCAGAGGCGCAGACCCTCATGTACCTTGCCCCCCATCTCGCCATCTATCCCGGTCTGTGCATCATCACCGCGGTGCTGGGCTTCGGCCTGCTGGGCGACGGGCTGCGCGACATCACCGATCCCCGATTGTCGAGGCAGCGCTGATGCTGGAACTCCAAAATTACTCCGTCAGCTTCGGACCCGTCGCGGCCCTGCGCACCACAACACTCATGATCAAACCCGGTGACCGCCTTGGCGTGGTCGGCGAAAGCGGGTCAGGCAAAACCATGCTCGCGCTCAGCCTCATGGGCATGGCACCAGAGGGTGCCGCCCTCACCGGCACCCTGCGCGTGGACGGACAGGACATGACCCACGCCACGGAAAAACAATGGCAGCAGATCCGCGCCCGCCGCGTCGCGATGATTTTTCAGGAGCCGATGGCCGCGCTTAACCCCCTCCGCAGGGTGGGAGACACCGTGATGGAGCCGATGCGCGTCCACGAAGGCCTGAGCCAGGATCAGGCCCGCGCCCGCGCGCTGGCGCTGTTCGAGGAGGTGGGCATCCCCGACCCTACCGCGCGCCTGCGCCAGTTCCCCCACCAGCTGAGCGGTGGCCAGCGGCAGCGCGTGCTGATCGCACTCGCGCTGGCCTGCAACCCCACCCTGCTCATCGCGGACGAACCGACGACCGCGCTCGACGCCAATGTCGCCCTGCGCATCACCGATCTGCTGGTGCGCCTGTCATCCGAGCGTGGCATGGCGCTGGTCTTTATCACCCATGATCTCGCCGCCGTGGCCCGCGCGACCCAAGACATCGCGGTGATGTATGGCGGCGATGTGGTGGAACGAGGGGCCACGACCGATGTTCTCTCGGCCCCCGCACATCCCTATACCAACGGCCTGCTGGCCGCACGCCCCGATCCCGCAGGCGGCACCCGGGATGCCAGCGGCAAACGCCGCCGCCTGCCCACCATCCCCGGCACGGTGCCGCCGCTGATGGAATTGCCCGAAGGCTGCCGCTTTTCCGGACGCTGCCCTGTCGAGGTCGCGCGCTGCGCCACAGTCAAACCCGCGACCACGCAAACCGGACCGGACCGCCATGCTGCCTGCCATCTGCTCAGGGGGGACGCACCATGACCGCCCCGCTGCTGGACGCCCGCGGCCTTACCCGCCGCTACCGCCTGCCGCGCACCGCCTTGCTGCACGCCGCACCCGTCCTGACGGCTGTGGAAAACACCAGCTTTACCATCCGCGCAGGCGAAACGCTGGGCATCGTCGGTGAAAGCGGCTCCGGCAAATCCACACTCGCCCGCATGGTCATGGCCTTCGAGGCACCGGACGAAGGCGAGGTTCTGTTTCAGGGCCGGAACCTGCACAGCCTGCCTGCCGCCGATTTACGCCACCTGCGCCAGCAGTTCCAGATGGTGTTTCAGGACCCCTACGGCTCACTCAACCCGCGCCGCCCCGTGGGCTGGTCCATCGCCGAGCCGCTGCGCGCCATCGGAGCGGATGGCACGACGGCACAGCGCACGGCACAGGCGCTTGAGCAGGTCGGCCTGCATGCCCGTGACGCCACCAAATATCCGCATGAATTCTCCGGCGGCCAGCGCCAGCGCATCGCCATCGCCCGCGCTATTGTCACCCGCCCTGCCCTGCTGGTCGCGGATGAAGCCGTGTCGGCGCTGGATGTTTCGGTGCAGGCGCAAATCCTGAACCTGTTAATGGACTTGCAAGACGAACTCGGGCTTGGCATCCTGTTCATCAGCCATGATCTGGCGGTCGTCAGTGCTGTATGCGACCATGTTCTGGTCATGCAGCACGGCAAACCGCTGGAGGCCGGACCCTCCGAGCGCATCCTGCGCACCCCCGCCCATCCTTATACGCAATCCCTTCTAAAAGCCGCCGGAATTAGCCCATGACCCGTTTCATCCACCTGACCGATCTGCACATCTCCCACCCCGACGCGGGCGATCTCGGCGATAAATCCGGCGCGGTGGAGACCCTGAAACGCGTCGTCGGCATCCTCAACGCGATGGAACCGCAGCCCGAATTCGTCGTGGCCAGCGGGGATCTGACAAACACCGGTCATCCGCTCAGCTATGAACTTCTGCACGAAATACTCGCTCCCCTGAAGGCTCCTTTGGTTCTAGCGCTCGGCAACCATGACAAACGGGCCGAGTTCCATGCCTCCATCGGAAACCCGGTCTCAACCGACCCGCATTGCCATGACACCCTGCTGGGCGGGCTGCATGTGATCACCCTCGACACATCTATCGCAGGCCATGTGGCAGGGACCATTTGCGCAGCCCAGTTCGACTTTCTGGAACAGGCTCTAAACCGCCACGCAGAGACGCCAAAACTGATTGTCATGCACCACCCCCCGCGCATTGATCCTGACGGTTTGCCATGGGGTAGCATCGATATGGACAGCACCGACCGGCTGGCAGAGGTCCTGCACGGACACAACATTGCGGGCATCCTGTCAGGCCATATCCACATCAACCGCGTCAGCAGCTGGAACGGTATCCCGCTGGTCGTCTCTAACGGTCAGGATTCAACCGTCGATCTTTTGGAGACAAAGGATCTGCGGCTGGTCGAAGGCACCGGCCTCGCGCTCTGTGACTGGCGGTCGTCCGGCCTCACCGTCAGCTTCGTGCCCCTCTCCCCTGCGCCGCGCGAACTCGGGCTGATCGACCGCGCCAGATTGCTGGCCTTCACATGAGGCAAAGACACCTACCCGTTCAGGGCGCCTTCAACATCCGTGATCTGGGCGGCTACCCCACCGCGACCGGCGGCACCACCGCTTGGCGGCGCTTTTTGCGTTCGGACAGCCTGCACCGCATCGCCACGTCCGAGATCACCCGCCTGCACGATGAAGGCCTGCGACTGGTCATTGACCTGCGCACCGAGAACGAAGTGCAAACCGCGCCGAACCCCTTTGCCAGCTTCGCCGATGTCCGGTTCGTCAACCTGCCGCTCTTCGACGATCTGTCGCCCCAAGCCCTCTCCCAAACCAAGGCAGAGGACGCACACCCGCTGTTCTCTTTCTACATGGCCGCGCTCACGTCGCGCGGCGCGGCGATCTGTGCCATCATGTCGGAAATCGCCCGCCATGACACCGGCGCAGTGCTGTTCAACTGCACCGCTGGCAAGGACCGCACCGGCATCATCGCAGCCCTGTTGCTTGGCGTAGCCGAAGTGCCGCGTGATCAAATTATTGCCGACTACGCCCTCACGGCAACACTGATCCCCGATCTGGTGGAAGAGTTCCTGTCGCTGTCGCGCGCGCGCGGCGGCGATACCGAAAGCTATGCCCGCCTGCTGGAAAGCCCCGCACCGACCATTGCCGCAACGCTCGACCAGATCGACGCGCGCTATGGCTCTGTGCCGCAGTACCTGAGCCACATCGGACTACCACCGCAGGATCTGGCTGCCCTGCGCAACAGGCTCACCGGACGTTAGGACCGCGCCAGACGCCTGCGCACATTCTGCGGGCGCCCCTGCAGCGCCAGCGCCGCATCGCCACGCGGCGTGCGGCTGATCACACGGCCCTTCGCCACCACACACAGCCGCGCCGCCCGCAGACGCAGCGCCTCGATCGGCGATCCGGCATCCAGCACCACCAGCGACGCCTTGGCGCCCACATGCAGCCCGTAATCCTGCAATCCCATGGTTTTCGCGTTGTTCACCGTGACCATATCAAAACAGGTCTGCATCTCTGCCGGGCTGGTCATCTGCGCCACGTGCAGGCCCATAAATGCCACATCCAGCATGTCCGCCGTGCCTAGTGAATACCACGGGTCCAGCACACAATCCTGCCCCCAGCCCACATTGATCCCCATGGCCAGCATCTCCTTCACCCGCGTCAGCCCGCGCCGCTTGGGGAAAGTATCATGCCGCCCCTGCAACACGATGTTGATCAGCGGATTGGGGATCACATTGATCTGCGCCTCCGCCATCAGCGGCAGCAGCTTGGAGACATAATAATTGTCCATCGAATGCATCGAGGTGAGGTGTGATCCCGCCACACGCCCCTGCAACCCCAGACGCGTTGTCTCATAGGCCAGCATCTCGATATGGCGCGAGTTAGGATCGTCCGTCTCGTCACAATGCATGTCCACCTGCAAGCCACGCTCGGCCGCAATCTCGCACAGCTCGGTGACCGAGGCCGCGCCATCGGCCATCGTGCGTTCAAAATGCGGGATACCGCCCACCACATCCACACCCATATCAAGCGCGCGGATGGTATTGGCCCGCGCTGTAGGGTCGCGGTAGAAACCGTCCTGCGGGAAGGCGACCAGTTGCAGGTCGATGTAGTCCTTCACATGCTCGCGCACCTCCAGCAACGCCTCGACCCCCAACAGCCGGTCATCGCAGGTATCCACATGGCTGCGGATCGCCAGCAGCCCCATACTTGCGGCCCAGTCGCAATAGTCCAGCGCGCGCGCCACCACATCCTCGCGCGTCATCACCTGCTTCAGCTCGCCCCACAGGCCAATGCCCTCCAGCAATGTGCCCGAGGCGTTGATGCGCGGCAGCCCGTAGGACAGGGTCGCATCCATGTGAAAATGCGGGTCTACAAAGGGCGGGCTGACCAGATCACCGGTGGCGTCGATCACTTCACCCGCCTCCACATCACCCAGATCACCGATCGCCGCGATCACGGCACCCTTGATACCGATATCGGCGATCTTTCCATCGGGCAGCGTGCCGCCCTTGACCAGCAGATCGAACATCAGCGTTCTCCTTTGTTGAACGGCACCATCAGCGCGGCAGGCACTTCGGCGCGGCGCGACATCACCACCAGCGCCAGAATGGACAGAATATAGGGCATCATCAAGAAGATCTGGTAGGGCACCAGCGCGCCAATGCCGGTTTGCTGCGCGCGGATTTGCAGCGCATCAAAGGCCGCAAACAGAACCGCCCCCAGCAGCGCCTTACCGGGCCGCCATGACCCGAACACCACCAGCGCGATGCAGATCCAGCCGCGCCCGTTCACCATCTCGAAGAAAAAACTGTCAAAGGCGGACATGGTCAGAAACGCACCGCCCACCGCCATCAGCCCGCTGCCCACCATCACGGCGCCCATGCGGATCGCCGTCACGGACAGCCCCTGCGCCGCCACTGCCGCCGGATTTTCACCCGCCGCACGCACCGCCAATCCCAGCGGCGTGCGGTAGAGGATAAACGACACCACGCCAACCAGTACAAAGGCCAGATAGGTCAAAGGCGTCTGCGCGAACAACGCAGGCCCGATCAGCGGAATGTCTGACAGAATTGGAACTTCAAACACCTGAAAGGCGCTGATCTTGGGCGGGCTGGTGACCTCGGGCAGCGCCACGCGATAGGCAAAATAGGTAGAGGACGTGGCCAACAGTGTCACCCCCAGCCCCACCACATGCTGCGACAGGCCAAACGGCACCGTCAGCGTGCTGTGCAACAGGCCGAACAGCATCCCCACCACCATCGCCACGCACACGCCTGTCCACAGGCCCGTGCCGGAATACACCGCCATCCATCCTGCAAAGGCCCCCGCCACCATGATCCCCTCGATCCCGAGGTTCAGCACCCCTGCCCGCTCGCAGATCAGCTCGCCCAGCGTGGCAAAGATCAGCGGGCTGGCGATGCGGATGGCCGCGGCCCAGAAACTGGCGGTGAATAGGATCTCGATGATGTCCATCAGGTCAATTCCTCACCACGCGAAACCGCGTCAGCATGATCGCCAGAACCATCAGCAACAACGCCATCGCCAGCATGATATCCGCCAGATAGGTCGGCACGCCCGCCGCACGGCTCATGCTGTCCGCGCCCACAAATATCCCTGCCACAAACAGTGCCGCCACCACCACACCCAGCGGATTGAGCAGCGCCAGCATCGCCACGATGATGCCGGTATAGCCAAACCCCGGCGACAGATCGAGCGTCAGGCTCCCCTTCAGCCCCGACACCTCGGAAAACCCTGCAAGTGCCGCAAGACCGCCCGACAGCAGCGCGGTTTTCAGCAAGACCGCATTCACGGGTATCCCCGCAAACGCCGCCGCCTCGCGGTTCAGCCCGACCGCGCGCATCTCGTATCCCAGCGTACTGCGCGTCTGGATCACCCAGATGCAAACGGCGGACACAATCGCCAATCCGAACCCCCAATGCAGCCGCAGCCCCTCCATCATCCGCGGCAGCCGCGCCTCGGGGATGACACGGGCGGACTTGGGCCAGCCCATGCCCATCGGGTCCTTCAACGGCCCTTCCAACAGCATCGAGATGAACAATAGAAAGATAAAATTGAACAGCAGCGTCGTGACCACCTCATCCACGCCAAAGCGCGTCTTGAGCACCGCAGGAACCAGCAGCACCGCCGCCCCCGCCAGAACCGCCGCCACCGCAATCACCGGCAGCAGCACGCCCGCAGGCCAGGGCAACGCCCCCGTCCCCAGCAGCACAGTCAGCAGAGCACCGGCATAGAGCTGCGCCTCCGCTCCGATGTTCCAGAACTTGGCGCGGAAGGCCACCGCCACCGCAAGGCCGGTAAAAATCAGCGGCGTCGCGCGGTTGAGCGTCTCTAATGCGGCGAATTGAGAGCCGAACGCCCCCTTCACGATCAGCCCCAGCACCGAAAACGGGTCCGCACCCGCCACCATCGCCAGCAGCGATGCGATCACCACAGTCGCCCCCAGCGCCACCGCAGGTGGTGCCAGACGCCGCATCAGCGACGGATTTGTGACCGGCTCAAGACGCATTCGCTCGCCCTTCCTCAAACCCCTGCCCGGCCATCCACAGGCCCAGTGCCGCGGGCGTCATCTCGCCCCGTGCGAACGGCGGCGACAACCGCCCGTCCGCAATCACGTGGATCACGTCCGCCAGCGCCATCACCTCGTCCAGATCCTCCGAGATCAGCAGTACCGCAGCACCCCGATCCCGCGCCTCCAAAAGCTGGCTGTGGACGTAATGCACTGCGCCAATGTCCAACCCCCGCACCGGCTGGTTGGCGAGGATCACCTGCGGCGCCGCTTCCAGCACGCGGCCAAGGATCAGCTTTTGCATATTCCCACCCGACAGCAGCCGGATCGCCGTCTCCGGCCCCGGACAGCGCACATCATATTTCGCGATGATCCCTTCGGCAAAGCCGCGCGCCCTGCCCCAGTTCATCCAACCGCGCGCGCTGAACGCGGGCGTGTTATACCGCTCCAGTATCGCGTTCTCCGTCAGGTCAAAATCCGCAATCGTCCCGATCTTGTGCCGGTCCTCGGGAATGCGCGCGATGCCGCTCTGCACCGCCGTGCGCGGGCTCCAGCTGCGCAGGCTCACCCCGTTCAGCACCAGCTCCCCATGCTCTGGCACCACCTGCCCGCCGACCAGATCCGCCAGCGCCGCCTGCCCGTTGCCCGATACACCGGCCAGCCCGGTGATCTGTCCCGCCCGCAAGCCCAGCGTCACCGCCTTCAGCCCCGGTGCCGCGCCGACATCGGGCGTGCCCACCGCGCGCAGCTCCAACAGCGTCTCACCCGCTTTCGCGCGCGACACCTCCGGCGGCACCGCCTGCGCGCCCATCATCATCGCTGCCAGCGCGTGCTTGTCCGTATCCGCCGTCCGCACCCCGCCTGCCACCTTGCCATGGCGCAGCACCACCACACGGTCCGCAATCGCCATCACCTCATGCAACTTGTGCGAGATGAAAATCACCGACATGCCGTCAGCCACCGCCAGCCTCAGCGTGGCAAACAGATCCTCGGCCTCCTGCGGCGTCAGCACCGCCGTCGGCTCGTCCAGTATCAGGATCCGCACATCGCGATAGAGCGCCTTGAGGATCTCCACCCGCTGCCGCTCCCCCACGCTCAGACTGCCCACCCGTGCATCCGGCGCCACGGCCAAACGGAACTTTTCGGACAATGCCACAATCCGCGCCCGCGCCGCCGCACGGTCTGACCGCAGGCTGAACAGCTGCCCGACCCCCAGCGTGATATTCTCCTGCACGGTCAGATTGTCCGCCAATGTGAAATGCTGATGCACCATCCCCACACCCGCCTCCAGCGCGGCGCGCGAATTGCCGGGCGGCAACGTCTGCCCGAACACCTGCACCGACCCGGCATCGGCCGTGTACTGCCCGAACAATATGTTCATCAGCGTCGTCTTGCCCGCACCATTCTCACCCAACAGGGCAACGACCTCGCCCACACGGACGGAAAAGCTGACCGCATCATTTGCGACCAGCTTTCCGAACGTTTTGGTAATCCCGTTGAGCGACAGCGCCTCGGCGCTTTCCACAGTCATTGCCGTTTACGACGATACAGGCTCTTCATCGTTGATCGTTACCGTAAAGGCACCGGACATGATCTCGGCTTCGCGCTGCGCCACCAGCTCCATCGCTGCGGCAGGCACCTTACCCTCGAAGGTGCCCAGTGGCGCCAGCGACGTACCGCCTTGGTTCATAAAGGAATAGATCCCGTAATCCGCGGCCTTGAAGGTGCCCGCCTGCACCTCGGCAATCGCCTTGTCCAATGTCGGCTCGAAATGCCAGATCGCGGAGGCCACAACAGTGTCGGGATATTCTGCCTGCGTATCAATCACGTTGCCGATCGCCAGAATACCCTTCTCCTTCGCCGCGTCCGACACACCGAACCGCTCGGCATAGAGAATATCCGCACCGTTCTCGATCATGGCAAAGGCAGTTTCCTTCGCCTTGGGCGGATCGAACCAGCTACCGATAAAGCTCACCTGGAACTGAATATCGGGGTTCATCTCGCGCGCACCGGCCATGAAGGCATGCATCAGGCGGTTCACCTCGGGGATGGGGAATCCGCCGACCATCCCGATATTTCCGCTCTCGGTCATAGCACCCGCGATGATGCCCGACAAATAGGACGCATCCTGAATGTAGTTATCAAACACCGCAAAATTCGGCAGTGCTGCATCTTCCTTGAAGCTTGAGCCCATCAGGAAAGCCACATCAGGATATTCCGCTGCCACCTCGCGCGCCTCTGCCTCGGCGCCGAACACCTCACCAATAATCAGCTTGTTGCCCGCCTCGGCGTATTCGCGCAACACGCGCGCATAATCCGTGTTGCTCACATTCTCGGAGAACGTATAGGCGATGTCGCCCCGATCCTGCGCCGCTGTCGCTGCCTTGTGCAGGCGGCTGACCCATTGCTGTTCCACCGGCACCGTATAGACACCGGCAGTCTTGAGCGGCTCTGCGGCGGCAGCACGCCCTGCGCCCAGCATCAGCGATGTGGCGGCAGTCGTCATCATGAAATGACGGCGGTTGAGTTTAAGTGAATGTGCCATGTGTCGTCCCCTTTGGTTGCCGCCAAGTAACCTTGTATTTTATCAAACGGTCAAGTTTAAAACGCTGCCCGCGCAAAGCCGTAGAGCCAAATTGCCTAAAATTTAACCTCCGCAGCGTCACCCCGATCACCACTCTTGCCGCGATACCTCCTTGATTGTTATCCGTCTGGCTTATGTCATAGTTAACTTATCAACTACCAGATTGCTCCGTGCAGGGAACCACCCCGATTCCCCGCCCCACACAGGATTCACGAATGCCCGCCATCCCCCTGATGTCAGAACGCCGCGTCAGCCTGCTGGGCGCGCTACTGGTGGCTGTCGGCCCGGTGTCCATGGCACTCTACACCCCCGCCATGACCGAGATCGTCAGCGCATTTGGCACCACCGAATCCGCAGTGAAGCTCACGCTGACGCTTTACTTCGGCGGCTTTGCCTTCGCACAGCTGATCGCAGGCCCGCTGTCGGACGTGCTGGGTCGGCGCCCTGTCACCATCGCGTTCATGGCGATCTATTGTCTGGGCAGCCTGTTGGCGCTGCTGGCCCCGAACATAGGCACGTTGATCCTTGCGCGGTTCATTCAAGGCGCCGGTGCCTCGGTGGGCGTTGCCACCTCGCGGGCACTGGTGCGCGATCTGTTTACCAGCGATCAATCTTCAAGGATCATGAATTTGATCGGGATTGTACTCGCGCTCGGCCCCGCACTCGCACCCACCTTGGGCGGTTTGGTTCTGCTTGTCTTTGGCTGGCGCGCGCTTTTCGTGGTAATGCTTTTGATCGGATTGGGGGTGATTGCGACAATTTATTTCTGCCTGTCCGAAACCGTCATCCCGGACCGCAAACGCCTCAATTTCCGGGGCGTCGGATCAAGCTATTTCACAGTGTTGGGCAGCGCCCATTTTCTTACGGCGACCGGAGTTATCGCCGGAGCACTTGGCGCCATCTATGCACAGGCAACGTTCCTTCCGTTCATCCTGATGAATGATCTTGGCTTCACTCCACAACAGTTCGGCCTCGCGATGCTGACACAATCAGGCAGCTTTTTCGTGGCATCGCTGGCTGCGCGCAGCATCATGGCCCACGCGCGCGCAGACAGATTGGTGGCACCGGGATTGCTATTGATCCTCGCCGGATCAATCGGGACATTTACGCTGATACTCTGGCCGCCCAGCTTTCTGCATGTCATGATTCCGGTGGCAACCTATGCCTTCGGCATCGCCTTTGTCATGCCCGCCATGTCCACGGCGGCACTCGCGCCTTTCACGAAAACAGCCGGAGCAGCAGCGGCCTTGATGGGTTTTTTCCAGATGGGTGCAGGCTTGTTGGTCGGAAGCATGGGGGCGCTGGTCGGCGACACTCTGGTCGCCATGGCTGTGTTCATCCCCCTGATGGGGCTGGGCGCATGCCTGTCGTATCTGATACACCTGCGCGTAGTCAAACCCGCACCCTAGCAGGTGCGGGAACAGGTTTCGCGGCGAAACCTCAGGGCTTTTCCAGAAGAAACTGAAGCTCTGCCATGACAGAATCCATCAATTCGCTATCCAGGGACGGGCCCTCGAAACGGATGGTATAGCCCTGCGAATCGTGGGCTTTGCGCAGCGTGATTCCGCTCGACAGCACCAGCGTTTCCGCATCCTTCCAGCCCGGCTCGGCCCGTTTCACCTTGGGGCGCCCCCCCTTATCTGCACGCGACTGCGCAGGCTTCATTTCGTAAACGTCCAGCACATCTTTCAAGAGGGTCCATTCCGTTGCCGGGTCCACCCCCTGCCCCGTCTCGAGCGCGGCGCGCAACGCCGATTGCGCCCCATCCCTCAGCGCCGCCGAAAGGCGCAGCCCGTCCCGCTCCTTGAGCGCCTCGGGAAACGAGAGCAGATCGCCAAGCTCCTCGAAGATTACCGCGAAGGACCGGATCTTGCTCCGCTTCGCCTTGGATGCCACAGGGAAAAGCCCGTTGACCGCATCCGCAACAGTGCCAAAGACGCCCTGTTGTGCCGCAATCACAACGATCCGCCCCCGCTCGAAATGACTGAGATTGGCGCGAATCTCGTTCTCCTCGACCATTGCAGCAAAGGCGCCGCCCATGGCATCCGGCGATCGCAGAATGGCCTTGATCGTTGCGGGCATCTTGCCCTCGGCGGCCAGCGCCTGAACCGCGCGCAAGCGACGATACCCCGACAAAAGTCCATAGCGCAGGGCCTGCCCATCGGGCAGTTCAAAAACCTCGATCGGCAAACGCAATCCGTTCGCAAGGATGGATGCTTTCAACTCGTCCATCTCACCGGGGTCAAGGACGGTTCGATCCCGCACCATCGCATCAGGATTGATATCAGCCAACGGCAACTCCAACAACAAGCGACCGCTCTCGCGCGCTTCGCGATGGGCCACAGCGTCTGCCTTGTCTCGGGCGCGCTCCGCCCGGATCGCCGGTGATTCCGGTGTCGCGGACTGGGCGCTTTCCGCCGCGATCTGGCTGATCGGAGCGCCTGTCGGGCGGGCAGGGGTTTCGCGGCGAAACTCCTCTTCGATCCGCTGCATGTCGTCCGGGTTCGGTGCCTCCAGCTTTCTACGCTTGGCCATCAGCTCTGCTCCTCTTCATTTGCCTTGGCGAGTTGCTGATCCCGCCACCACGTCCCCAGCAGAACAGTCTTGATTTCTGCCCATGTCTGGTCAAACGTCTCGCGCCCGCGGACATAGGTGTCACGGTTGAAATCCCGGTAATCGGCCTCGTAGATGCCGTTCACCTGCTCGCCCGCCTGCCCGACCATCGCCGTCATCTCCTGCCGGTAGGTCGCCATGAAGTCACCGAAATAGGCCTGAATGACATTCGCGAGATCCGTCTGCTGGCTGGCATCAAAGCGGGTGACCAGCGCGCGCACAGCGTCCCATTCAAACTTCATCTCCGGCAGCCCGTCACGACGACGCGCGGAGTTTTCACCATCCTCAATGCTGGCAAAGGTGGAATACAGCATGTCGAAAAACCGGCCCGTAGAATCGAATTCCAGAAAAGATGCGCCGAGCGGAACCACCAAAATGTCAGCCGCCGCCAGCGCATTTATGGTCAGATAACCCAGGGCAGGGGGCGTATCGAGCATGATGATGTCGTAGTCATCAAGGATTTTTTCATCCTGCAATGCGTTGGTCAGCGCGTCCCAAAGCGGCCAGCTGCGCAGCTGCATCCGCCACACAGGCACCTGAAACTCAGACCAGTAGAGGTTCAGCTGCGCACCGATCAGATCAATGTTGGGCCAGTGGGTGGACTGAATGAGGTTTCGCGGCGAAACCGAGAGGCTCTCGGTTAACGTTTCATCAAGAGGGAGTTCGCTGGTGCCTGCGGCGCGGCGGACCTCGTTTTCGGCCAGAACGTGGCGGGCGTAATCCTTGGCCAGTAGCGGGAAGGCGGTGGACCATTCGTCAGGAACGGTGCCGCCCATGATCGAGGTCATGGACCCTTGGCTGTCCAGGTCGATAACGAGAACTTTGTAACCGTCGAGCGCGGCTGACATGGCAAGATGCGCGGCGGTCGAGGTCTTGCCAACTCCACCTTTGAAATTTGCCACAGCAATAACTTTCGCGGGCAACCCTTCGGGACGCCATGATTTGTATTCGCGGTTGGCGGCACCTTCGGTTGCGAAATGTTCGCGCAGGGCGAGAACCTCTTCGAGGGTGAACCAGCGGGAGTTGCCTTCGCCTATGCCTTGCGGCAAATCGGGGTGGCCTTTGAGCACGCGTAGCAGATGGGCGGGCGCCACATTAAGCAGATAGCGGCAGACCTCCCATGTGGAAAATTTGCGCAACCGTTTGCGCCCGTCGGGTGCATAGCCGCGCTTGGCCAGATCATCGCGACCCCGTGCCGCAAACGCGGCGGCTTTGGCAAAGCGGGCGGTGTCAATCGGTGCGGACAGGGTTTGTGCGGCCTTCTCTGGATTGATATTGAAGTAGGAAGGCGGATCGCTTTTCGGGGGACTTGCCATATAACCTCTGCGATGTTGTTGTTTTTGTCTGATGTGATCCAATCTTTCGCACATGAATATCTTCAAGTGAATTACAAAAGACACTGTTAAGGGAATCATAGACCGTTTTATCGAAAAACAGCAGCAATAAGTTGTAGAGTCTTTCAGGACTTTAAAAGACTTTGCCTGAGAATGACCCATAGTATCCAATGGATTAGATTGGTTTGGGTCTCCGCATACGGGACAAAGGGGCACCGGATGCAGGCCGAAGGGCACCTGTTCACGGGATAAAAGGGGCCACTACACGGGAAGAGAGGGTCCTGAATGCGGGAACAGTGCTGTTAGAGCCTGTTTTGCGACTCTCGGAGAACAATCCGCAGACTGGTATCCCGTAAACTGGTCCCCTTGTCTGCCGCGAACCCTAAACCCTGATCCTGTATAAAGGTGCCTTTGCGGTTGTTGCCGTGGGGCACCTTTAGGGCCATTATGGGGGAAAGGTAAGAGGCTGCGAATCGAATGTGGCCCATGGGCAGAGGTGACGCGGTGGATGTGCAGATGACACAGCAGGAAGAGCCTGGCAGGCGGGGCGAGATCGACAAAGGGTCGCTGACCGGATCGCTGCGGCGCGATGCGGTGAAAAAGCATGTGGCGGCCATACATGTGTCGGGCAAGCTGTCGCTGTTGCAGCGCAAGCTGTCGAATGTGCTGCTGCTCAATGCCTATGACACGCTGACCAGCCAGCAGACCCATGCGATTGATGCGCGCACCTTGTGCCTGATGATCGGGTATAATTCCAACGATATGGCGACGTTGAAGCAGTCCCTGCGCGGACTGGCCGAGACGGTGGCGGAATGGGACATGCTGGATGCCAGCGGGCGGCAAGAGTGGGGTGTGTCCAGCCTGCTGAGCTATGCGAGCCTGAAGGGCGGGGTGTGTGAATACGCCTATTCGCCGGCGCTGGCGGCCAAGCTGAGCGATCCGAAGGTTTTTGCGCTGATCAATCTGAACATCCAACGGCGGTTCACCAGCGGGCATGCGCTGGCGCTCTATGAAAACTGTTACCGCTTTGTGCGGACGGGCAGCACGGGCTGGTGGTCGCTGGAGCTGTTCCGGCGGCTGATGGGGGTGGATGACAGCAGCTATTACGAGATCTACAAGCATCTGAATGCCAAGATCATCAAGCCAGCGGTAGCAGAGGTGAACAAGACCTCCAACATCGTGTTGCGCCCCGAAATCCGCAAGCGCGGGCGGTCTGTGACCGATATCCGGTTCCTGATCGAGGAGAACCCCCAGCTGGGTATTTTGAACATCGACGATGGCGCGGGGCTGCGCAATACGGCTGTTTATGCGCGGCTGCGCGATTTGGGGGTGACCGACCGTCTTGCGCGGCAATGGCTGGCCGAGCATGGGGAGGACTATGTTTCGGCCAAGCTGGCGTATGTTGCGGGGCAGGGGGCGGTGCAGAACCCGGTCGGATATCTGACGGCGGCGCTGCGCGATGATTTCGAGGCGTCGGGTCCGGCGGCCCCTGCGATGACGCCGGTGCAGCAGATGCGGGCGGACAGGTTGGGCAAGGTGCGCGATCTGGTGGCGGCGCGGACGCCGACGCAACGGGATGCGGACAAGCGCGCCTTTGCAAGCCGGATCAAGGACAGTGCCGCGCGAGATGATTTCGAGCGGCACGGCTGGATGTCTGCGCTGAACGCGCAGGCCATCTGGGCGTTCTGGCAAGAGCTTTCGCCCGATTTGGAGTAGGGTTAGGGTCTATTTTCGCTGTTGGACGGCTAGGATGCGCTGGTGTTTTTGTGCCTCAGCCAGCAGGGCGCCGAAGGTGTCGAAGCCGCGGGCCTCGAGCACGGGAAGCATAGCCACAAAGGCGCGTGCCGTGGCCAGAGCATCGCCAAGGGCTGTGTGGCGCAGATGCTCGGGGATGGTGATGTGGAGCCGGTCGCAGATGGCATCCAGCGTATGTTCGGCAGAGCCGCCAAAGACGATGGCAGAGAGGTGCACGGTGTCGAGCACCGGATTTGTATAGCTGTAGTCGGTGTGTCCGGTCGCGCGGTGCAGGAAAGCCATGTCAAACGGGGCGTTATGGGCGATCAGCACGGATGAGCGGACAAAGCTGTGAAAGCGGCGGCAGACTGTATTGAACGGGGGTGCATCTGCCACCATCGCATCGCTGATGCCATGCACGGCGGTAGAGCGCGCAGGGATAGGGCGGGCAGGATTGACGAGGGTGTCGAAGGTCTCTGTCTCGATCACCTTGCCGTTGACCACGCGCACGGCACCCAGTTGCACGACGGAGTCGGTTTGCGGATCAAGGCCGGTGGTTTCGCTGTCGAACACGGTGAAGGCGAGGTGGCGGAGTTTTGTCTGGTCCAGCGCGGTGGATGTGTTGACCTCGAAGAGGTCGAAATCATAGACCAGCGGGCGTTCGGCATCAGGGGAAAGCGGCTCTAACATAAGCGAATAGCCTGCATCGGGTCCAAAGCTGCGCAGGTGGCCCGAATAGACACCGTCCGAGGTGCCGCTGAGGGTGATCTCACGGCGTTGGACGCCCCCGGCTGCCATCTCGGTCAGCGTTGTGCGGATCGTGGCTTCATCGAGATAGTCGAAAATGGAGCCGTTGAGGCGGATCGGTGCTTCGTGTTCCAGTAGCTCGGCAGCCTGACCGTCGTAGAGGGCGATCTGGTGGTCCGGGGTGATCACGATCACCGCGACGGGGATGTCCGAGAGGATGCGCAGGAGTTGCGCGCGCTCGCGCTCCAGCCTGCGGGTCTTGTCGGCGGTGGCCTGTGCCGCCTCACGGAGTTTGAGGTGGATGGCGCTGGCGGCGGGGGCGAGATCGCCTAGGTATTTCGCCAGTTCGGCGTCCACTTGATCGGCGATGCCTGTCTCCGCATGGATGCGGAAGCGCGCGGCAATCCGTTCGATGGGTTTGCTGACGTGATCGTCAAACAGGCGCCAGACGAAGGTGGTGATAGCCAGCAGGCCAAAGCCCGCGACGGCGCCGGTGGTGATGAAGGCGGAGAGGGCGGCGGGATTGCCCAGCTGGCGGTAGCCGAGCCACAGGCCCAGCAGCACCGTGCCGAGCCCGCCGAGACAGATCAGGCAGAAGAACAGAAAAATCCTGAGCCGTAACCTGAGATCTGCCACGCTACACCTCCGTGCAGGCGGTGGTCTGGAGCGGGTCTTGGGCGGGGATTGCGCGCCAAGTGACGTTCAGCACCTCGCCCTGTGGGCCGAATTCGACGCCGTCCAAAATGTCGGCTTGTCTGGAACCGGCGCAGTCAAAGAGCATCGGCACCGATGAGGTGCGGGCCCAGCGGCCAAAGAAAACCAGATTGACGATCCGCTGATCCGGTTGGTCCGGATGGGTGCGCAGGCTGGCGGCATCCACAGCGACGTAGCGGGACACGAAAGGCTTCACGTAGGTCCAAGGGCGGTAGAGTTTCACCTCATCCACCGTTTGGGCTACGATCAGGCTTTGCGGCATGGTGGCTGCGGTGCGGCTGTACCAGCTGTATTCGCTGGAGATGGTCGCGGCCAGCATGGCTGCACCTGCGGCCACGGGTACCAGCCAGCCGGGCAGGCGGCCCTTGAGCGTGCGGTTCACAGCCCAGACCAGAAGGCCCGCCGCGACACCTGCCACGACGGTGGCGATTAGTTCGAATATCATCTGTCTCTCCTCATGCCAGCATCCCGCGGCCTTGCATCAGGGCGGATTGCATTGTCTTCACCACCACGAAGGCGTCGCGCAGGTGGCTGCGTTCAAACGCGGACAGGATGTCCGGCGGCAAGAAATTATCGGGGGCCTGACCCTGTTTGATCTGGCCCGCCTGATGGATCAGGCGCGTTTGCGCGATGAGGTCATAGGCGTCCAGCAGGTCGCGCCCTCCGGTGGTGCTGATGACGCCTGTGGCAATCGCGGCCTCCAGCCGGGCGCGGGTGTTGACCACGGGCAGGGCGCCTTGCAGCGCGTACATCCGCCCCAGATCGACCACGGGCACAATGCCGTTGTGTTTCATGTCGATGGTATTGCGATGCTCGCCCGAGCGGATCAGCGCCAGCCCTTTTAGCAAGCCCAAAGGCGTCGCATGGCTGAGCGCGTTGCTGGCCATATGGGCGGTGAAGATCGAGTTTTTCGCGGCGGCTTGCAGCGTGTCGGCCAGCAACCCCTCGAACAAGGTCGCATCGCCGCCAATGGCGCGCAGATCGAACATGACAGAGGCGAGCATCTGCGCCTCTTTGCCGGGGTTTTTGATCCAGTGGGCAAAATAGTCGCGCCAGACCGACACGGGCTGAAGCCAGCGCGGGTTTGTCGCCATCATGTTGCCGGGGCAGTAAAAATAGCCGCAAGCGTCCAACCCGTCGCTGATGAAATGGGCGAAGGGGGTGAAATAGGCCAGATCGGCCTCGCTCGGGTTGTCCTCGAGGATCATGCAGTTGTCCTGATCGGACACGCCGGTTTGTTCCTGTCGGCCCTGCGAGCCGCAGGCCAGCCAGACATAGCGCAGGGGAGGGGGACCGTATTTGGCCTCGGCCATGGACAGCAGGCGGCGGGTGATCACATCGGCGATGTCGGTGATCATGCGGGTGACCATGTGGTGCCGGTGGTCAGCGGCGACCAGCTGCACCAGAAGTTCGGGTATCCGTGCGGAGATTTGTGCCAGTTCGTCCACCGTTTGCGCGCGCGCAGCGGCGGAGACAAAGCTGGCGGTATTGGAGGCCTGAAAGCGGGTCAGGTCGGTTTGCGTGACGATGCCCACCAGCGAATCGCCGGACATGACGGGCAGGTGGCCCAGCCGGTGCTCCATCATCAGGTGCAGCACGTCCGAGCCGATGGCGGAGGGGCCAAGGACGCGGGGGTTTGGTGTCATCACATCGCCCACGGGGGTTTGATGGGGCAGGCCTTCGGCCAGCGCCTTGCCCGAAAGATCGCGCAGGGTGACGATGCCGGTCAGGGTGCCAGCGGCGACAACGCAAAGGCAGGAAATATGGCGATCCCGCATCAGGGTTGCGGCCTGCTGCACGGTCATGGCGGGGTCGCAGGTGGCGGGATCGGGGACCATCAGCGCCTCGACCTGAACATGGCTGAGATCGGGTGTGGTTTGCGCAGTATCGTTGCGCGAGCGGTCAAAGAACCGGCGAACATCCGGATAGGTGTCGCGCAGGTGGTGGAAGACGTCTGGCGGAATGCAGATCAGGCGGCTGTCGGTGTTGGCTTGTGCGGAGGTTGCGGCACGGCCATCGCGCAGGAGTCCACGCTCGCCAAAGGAGTTCCGGCTGCGCAGCAGGGACAGTTGGTGTCCGGCAGCGTCACGGACGGCGACTTCGCCGTCCTCGATGATGTAGAGACCGCCCAGTGTTTCACCGAAGCGGTAGATGTCCTGACCGGCGGCGATATCGACCTGTATGATCTGGTCCAGCAACGTATCAAGCGCGCCTTGCGGCAGCGCATCATAGGGGGCGAGGTTGGAAAGGAAGGGTCGGGCGGTGGAGGTCATCTGTCTGTCCCGCATTTGTGCCGATGGTGCGATTATGCCCCGCCGGCGGAAGCGGGGCCAGCGGAATAGATCCCACTGGCCCCTGCCATTTTAGTGATCGACTGCCGCACCGGCACCGGCAGGAACGCGGACACTCTCGACCAGATCCTTGATGTGCTGTGGTGTGTCTTTGGTAGACATGGATACCACATAGGCGACGATGAAGTTGATCAACGCCCCGATTGCGCCGATCGCGGTGGACTGGATGCCCAGCAGCGAGCCGTCAACCGTGTCGGGGAAGGAGTTGGTGCCCGGAATGAACAGCCAGCCCTTGTGCAGGAAGATGTAGACCAGCGTGAACGCCAGACCTGCAAGCATACCCGACACGGCGCCATAGTTGTTCACCCGTGTGGAGAAGATGCCCATCATCAGCGCCGGGAAGATCGTCGCCGCCGCCAGACCAAAGGCAAGCGCCACTGTTTGCGCAGCAAAGCCTGGAGGGTTGAGGCCCAGGACCACCGCGACGACAATCGCAATCGCCATGGAGACACGGGCCGCCAGCAGTTCGGATTTTTCCGACATGTTCGGTGTCAGCTGACCCTTGAGCAGGTCATGGGACACCGCCGAGGAGATCGCCAGCAGCAGACCTGCCGCAGTGGAGAGCGCAGCGGCCAGACCGCCCGCAGCCACAAGGCCGATCACCCAGCCCGGCAGATTTGCGATCTCGGGGTTGGCCAGCACGAGGATGTCCTGGTCAAACTTGGTCAGCTCGTTGCCCTGCCAGCCGTTTGCGGCGGCTTTTTCGGCCATCGCGTCAGATTTATCGTTGTAGTACTGGATCTTGCCGTCGCCATTCTTGTCATCCCAGTCGAGCAGACCGGTTTGCTGCCATGTGGCCATCCAGCTGTAGCGCGCATCGGTTTCGATCATCTCGACCGAGACGGCTTCGCCGTTGGTGCCGTTGGGCCACATCAGGGTGGTGATGTTCAGGCGTGCCATAGCACCGACAGCAGGGGCTGTGAGGTAGAGCAGCGCGATGAAGACCAGCGCCCAGCCGGCGGACCAGCGTGCGTCGGATACTTTGGGCACGGTGAAAAACCGCATGATCACGTGCGGCAGACCGGCGGTGCCGATCATCAGCGAGAGCGTGAACAGAACCATGTTCAGATTGTCTTTGTGTGCTTCGGTATAGCTGGCAAAGCCCAAATCGGTCACGATCTGGTCAAGCTTTTGCAGCAGGTAGACGTTGCCTTCCGCACCGGTGGCACCCGAGACTTCGCTGAACAGGCCGAACGCCGGAATGGACGAGCCGGTGAGTTGCAGCGAGATGAAAACGGCGGGGATGGTGTAGGCAAGGATCAGCACGACGTATTGTGCAACCTGCGTGTAGGTCACGCCCTTCATGCCGCCGAACACCGCGTAGGCAAACACCACGCAGGAGCCCAGCATCAGACCCCAGAAGGCGTCGATCTCAAGGAAGCGGCCAAAGGCAATGCCCACGCCCTGCATCTGGCCGATCACGTAGGTGATGGAGGCCACAAGCAGACAGATCACGGCCACAAGGCGCGCGGTGGGCGAGTAGAAGCGGTCACCTACAAACTCGGACACGGTGTATTTGCCGAATTTGCGCAGGTAGGGCGCCAGCAGCAGGGCCAGCAGAACGTAACCGCCGGTCCAGCCCATGAGGAAGGTCGAGTTGTCATAGCCGGTGAAGGCGATCAGACCCGCCATGGAGATGAAGGAGGCCGCAGACATCCAGTCCGCTGCGGTGGCCATGCCGTTGGTGACAGGGTGGACACCCCGCCCGGCGGCATAGAATTCAGAGGTTGAGCCCGCACGGGCCCAGACAGCGATGCCGATGTAGAGCGCGAATGACGCGCCTACGAACAGCAGGTTAAGTGTAAACTGGTCCATGTTTTCAGTCCTCCTCTACGCCGTATTCACGGTCGAGTTTGTTCATCCGCCACGCGTAGAAAAAGATGATTGCGAGGAAGACCAGAATCGAGCCTTGTTGCGCGACCCAGAAGCCCAGATCGGTGCCGCCAACGGAAATGCCCGATAGGGCGGGCCGCAGCAGGATGCCGAAGCCGAAAGGCACGATGGCCCAGATGATCAGGCTGACAATGATGATCCTGATGTTTGCTTTCCAATAGCCCGCGCCGTCCTGCGCTGCCCTTGTGTATGTTTTATGTTCCGCCATTGTGGCGATCCTCCGTTTGATTGTTATTATCAGGCTGGCACTGCGCCGACGATCTCGGACAGTTTGGCCGAGATGCTGTCGATCCGGCCCATGGCGTCGATCTTTTGCAGCAGCCCCTGTTCGCCGTAGTAGCGCAGCAGCGGGGCGGTTTGCGCATGGTAGGCGTCAAGCCGCGACGTCACCGTTTCGGCGTTGTCGTCGCTGCGGCGTTTCATGTCCGATGCGCCGCAGGCGTCGCAGGTGTCTGCCTGTTTCGGGGTCTTGTAGGTGTCGTGGTAGCCTTCGCCGCATTGGCCGCAGGTGAAACGACCTGTGATCCGCAGGACCATCTTGGCGTCATCCACTTCCAAAGAGACGGCGGCGTTCACGCGCTGGCCGTTTTCGGCGAGCAGCACATCCAGTGCCTGCGCCTGCACGGTGGTGCGCGGGAAACCGTCCAGCACCACACCGCGCGTGCAATCGGGCGCTGCCATGCGGTCTTTGAGGATCGCCAGCACGATGTCGTCACTGACCAGCTGCCCTGCTTCCATCACGGCCTTGGCCTGTTTGCCCGCATCCGTGCCCGCAGCCACAGCTGAGCGCAGTAGATCACCGGTGGAGAGCTGCACAAGGCCGAATTTCTCTTCCAGCATGCGCGACTGTGTGCCCTTGCCGGCACCCGGAGGCCCCAGCAGGATCAGGACAGGGGGAGTTTGTGGTGTGTCCAAGCCGTCCATCACGCGTCCTTTCTGTTCATGCGGTTTTCGATCAGGTCATCGACGACAGCGGGTTCCGCCAGTGTCGAGGTGTCGCCCAAGGCGCTAAAATCATCCTCGGCGATCTTGCGCAGGATGCGGCGCATGATCTTGCCCGAGCGGGTCTTGGGCAGGCCGGGGGCCCATTGGATCAGGTCCGGCTTGGCGATGGGCCCGATCTCGGTGCGGACCCATGTTTCCAGCTCTTTGCGCAGCTCTTGGGAGGGTTCCTGACCGTTCATCAGCGTCACATAGGCATAGATGCCCTGACCCTTGAGGCTGTGCGGGTAGCCAACCACGGCGGCTTCGGCGACTTTCGCGTGAGCAACGAGCGCGGATTCAACCTCTGCCGTGCCCATCCGGTGGCCCGACACATTGATCACGTCATCGACGCGGCCCGTGATCCAGTAATCGCCATCCGCATCGCGGCGGCAGCCGTCACCTGTGAAATAGAAGCCTTTGTAGTCGCTGAAATAGGTCTTCTCAAAGCGGTCATGATCGCCCCAGATGGTGCGCATCTGGCCGGGCCAGCTGTCGGCCAGTACCAGCACGCCTTCGGCCTCGGTTGTGGTGATTTCCTCGGCGGTGTGGGGGTCCAAGACCTTGGGGACGATGCCGAAGAATGGCTGCTGGGCCGAGCCTGCCTTGAGCTTGGTCGCGTAGGGCAGGGGGGTCAGCAGGTGGCCGCCGGTTTCGGTCTGCCACCAAGTGTCGACGATGGGGCATTTACCCTTGCCGACGACATCATTGTACCAGTTCCACGCCTCGGGATTGATCGGCTCGCCCACGGAGCCGAGGATGCGCAGCGACGACAGATCATGTGCCTCAACCGGATCATTGCCTGCGGCCATCAGCGCGCGGATGGCGGTGGGGGCGGTGTAGAACTGGTTGACCTTATGCTTGGCACAAACCTCCCAGAAGCGGCCTGCGTCGGGATAGGTTGGCACGCCCTCAAACATCAGCGTTGTCGCGCCATTGGCCAGTGGGCCATAGACGATGTAGCTGTGGCCGGTGACCCAGCCCACATCTGCCGTACACCAGAACACATCGCCCTGCTGGTAGTCGAATACGACTTCGTGCGTATAGGCCGCATAGGCCAGATAGCCGCCAGAGGTGTGAACCACGCCCTTGGGCTGGCCGGTGGAGCCTGAGGTGTAGAGGATGAACAGCGGGTCTTCGGCGTTCATGGCAACCGGCGCGCAATGGTCATCTGCCTCCATCGCCATTTCGTTGTAGTCATAATCGCGGCTTGTCCATGTGGTCTGGCCGCCGGTGCGTTTGACAACAAGGCATTTCACTTTGTCCGAGCAGTGCAGCAGCGCGGCGTCGGTGTTGGACTTGAGCGCCGTCTTGCGGCCGCCGCGTGGTGCCTCGTCAGCGGTGATCACGACCTTGGCGTCACAGCCGTTGATCCGGGCGCCCAAGGCATCGGGCGAGAAGCCCGCGAAAACGATGGAGTGGATCGCGCCGATGCGCGCACAGGCCAGCATGGCATAGGCGGCTTCGGGGATCATCGGCAGGTAGATAACCACGCGGTCGCCTTTGCGCACGCCCAGATCTTCCAGAATGTTCGCCATCTGGCAGGTCTTGCGGTGCAACTCGGTGTAGGTGATGTGCAGGGCCGCGTCTTTCGGGTCATCCGGCTCCCAGATGATCGCCGTCTGATCGCCACGGGTTTCCAGATGCCGGTCGATACAGTTGGCGGAGACGTTCAACATGCCGTCTTCGAACCACTTGATCGTGACATTGCCGAGGGTGAAATCGACGTTCTTTACCTTGGTGAAGGGGGTCATCCAGTCGAGCCGCTTGCCCTGCTCGGCCCAGAAGGCCTCCGGGTCGCGGATCGAGTCTGCATAAAGCGTCTCGTATTGGCCCGCGGTCACATGTGGCGTGTGGGGTGTACCCTGTTTGGCAGATGTCGTGAGTTCGTCCATAGCAGCCTCCTCCGTAGCTAGAGTCGGGCGGACACCGCAAGTTTTTCGAAATGTTCTCCCGACGCCTGATTGCTATCCAGAGTCGTGTAAATTTTTAACTGTGGATCGTGCATCCCTCTGAATTCTTGTTGAATTTCTGACGGCTGGCGGTGGGGATTTGTAAATCTATGTAGGCAGTTTCACAAAAGTATACGTTGAAACAATGATTTGAATGTAAAATTTCGACGCAGAGCGTTTACTGTTAGCGTCCAAACTGGTGCGTCTGTCAACATGCGGTTTAAAACTCGCTATACGTGCTTGGGAATTCTTCTTAGGTTGCACAGGTTATTGTCTGGAGAGGTCCGCAAAGATGAGCGATGCTACGAAGGCAAACAGCCATTTGTTTAGTGATCTGGACGAAGCGGCGACGCTGCGCATTTTGAATGCTTTTGCTGTAGATCTGATTTCAATCCCCACGGCGGAGGATCTTTTCTGGTACGTTGCCCAAAACGTGGTCGGGCGTCTCAGGTTTCTGGATTGTGTGATTTATCAGGCGGATGATGCGCAGACCGAACTGGTGCAGGTCGCGGCACTGGGAGAGAAAAATCCATTTGGCCGCAGCATATTGAATCCGTTGAGGATCCCTTTCGGGCAAGGCATCACCGGGCAGGTGGCCGAGCGCCGCGAGGCGATTGTGATTGATGATTTGCAGCTGGATGAAAGCTATATTGCGGACACGCAAGTGGCGCGATCCGAGATTTGTGTGCCGCTGATCTGCGGGAACCAGGTGGTGGGCGTCATTGACAGCGAGCATCCTGAACCGGGGGCATTCGGTCCGGCAGAGTTGGAGGTGCTGATTACCATTGCTGCGCTGACCAGCGCCAAGCTGGAGCTGCTGGCCGAAGCGGACCGGTCACGCCAGCGCTATCACGATCTGGTGGATGCGCATGCGCAGTTGAGCCTTGAGATTACCAGCCGCAAAGCACTGGAAGCCGAGTTGTTCAATGCGCGCAAGCACGACGCCGTGGGTCGGCTGACCGGGCGCTTTGCGCATGAGTTCAATAACCTTCTTACGGTGATATCGGGCAATCTGGAATTTCTGGAGGAAGAGATCACGGAGGGTCTGGCGCTGGAAACGCTGAATGCGGCACAGACTGCTGCCGAGCGCGGTGCGAAGCTGATCCTGTCGATGCTGGCGTTTTCCCAGCGCACGCGGCTGGAGCCGGAGGAGGTAGACCTGAACGGGGTTGTGCGTGCGCTTTTTCCGGCTGCGCAACATCCGGAGTTTGGGGCGATGGAGTTGCGGCTGGCGTCACATACCAGCCTGATCGAGGCGGATTTGAATAATCTGGATGCTGTGATTGCAAACCTTGTCGGGAACGCGCGCGGTGCAGCACCCGGTGGTGATGTCATACGCATAACAACCGAAGAGATTACCCACAGCCTCGCAGACCGGCGCGCCCTTGTTACGCCACTCTCGCCCGGACGCTATGTGCGGCTGAGCGTGCGGGACAATGGCACAGGCATCTCGCCCGCAGTGTTACCGCAGATATTCGATCCCTTTTTTACCACCAAAACTGTTGGCACCGGCACGGGACTGGGGCTGTCGATGGTGCTGGGTTTCATGCAGCAGTCCGGCGGCACCGTCGAGGTCATTTCAGAGCCCCGAAAAGGAGCGACGTTTTCTCTGTACTTCCCCGCAAAAGATTAAGGTAAAGACTTTTTTAACATTGTTTCCTTAATCGTTAACTAGTCATAACCTTGGGGGAAAATATGATGATGGTAAGAGAAATCTCACGCAGCGAGACTGCGGTATTGCCGCTGATCAGCGTCCGTGGCCTGTTTGGCGGGGATCGCGAGGCGTTCATGGAAACGGCGCATGCGATGGGGAAGGCTGCGCGAACCTTCGGGTTCTTCCGGATTTGTGACCACGGAATTGACCGGCAACTGTTCGAGGCAACCTATCGCAGCGCCGAGACTTTTTTTGCCCAGCCCGAGGCGTTCAAGCAGCACTACTATATCGCCAAAAGCTCTAACCATCGCGGCTATGTGCCCTTTACCGAGAAGGGGGATTACCCTGACGAGGTGAACCGCAGTTACGAGGCCTTTGACATGGGGTTGGATCTGCCTGCGGATGACCCGGACTATCTGGCGGGAAACAAGGTGCTGGGGCCGAATGTCTGGCCGGCCCTTGCCGGTTTTCACGAGACGGTTTCGCGGTACTACAGCAAGGTGTCAGGCCTTGGCCGGTTGGTCTGCTCGGCGCTGGAGGCGCATCTGGAGTTGCCCGCGGGCAGCATGACAGACCAGATGAGCAAGCCTATCTCGCAGCTTAGGCTGCTGCATTACGTCCGGCAGCCCAATATCCGCGAGCATAAATCCGTGAACATGGGGGCGCATACGGATTATGAGTGTTTGACGTTGCTGCACACCCGCAATCAGGGGCTTCAGGTGATGGCGCAGGATGACACCTGGATCGATGTGCCGGTGGACCCGGATGTGTTGATCGTCAATATCGGTGATATGATGGAGGCGTGGACCAACGGTATCTTCCGCTCTACCCCGCACCGTGTTCTCAACCTCAGCCCCGAGCGGTACTCGCTTCCGTATTTCGTCGCGACAAATCACGACACGCTGATCAAACCGTTTGCCGAGTTGGTGGGCAGGAACGGCCAGCCCCGCTATGAACCATTCTATGCGGGAGAGCATCTGGAGCGCATGTTGGTGCGTGATTTCCCCTACTTCAAAAACAAGATTGATCCCAACGGCAAAGCGGGCCTTGGGTCTGTCGGCAATCCTTTTGAGCAACGATTAAAGCAGAGCGGTTTCTGACAAATGCCCCCTATCGAGAATATGATTGCAGTCCTGCTTGCGGGTTTCTTGCTGAGTGCGACGCCGGGGCCCTCCATGCTCTATGTCTTGTCGCGCAGTGTCGGGCAAAGCCGTATGGCGGGGCTTGCCTCGGTCCTTGGGTTGGCACTGGGGGGGATCATTCTGGCGGTTGCCACTGCGATGGGACTGGCGCAAGTGTTCGAGGCGGTGCCGCAGATCGTGGTGGTTCTGCGGTTTGCCGGATCGGTTTATCTGGCATGGTTGGGGATCAGCATGATCTGGACCGCGCGGGCGGAAGCGCGCGCGCGGCTGGAAGTGGGCGAGGTCAAGCAACACCCGGTCGGTACGATCATCTGGCAGGGCGTTGTGGTCGAAATCCTGAACCCCAAGACAGTGCTGTTCTTTGCATTGTTCCTGCCGCCTTTTGTTGATGCAAGTAGGGGCGGTGATGTGCAGACGCAATTGCTGGCCCTCGGCATTCTGGTGCCGCTGACCGCAGTTCCTTCCGACCTCCTGATTGCTTTCATGGGCGGAACGATGGCGCAAAGTATCAACCGCAATCAGAAATTCCGAGAGCGGTTAAGCTGGGTCGGTGGCCTGATCCTGATCGCGATTGCCGTCAACCTGCACTTGGGGCTTATCTAGGCGCCGGATTTGAGCGCCTGCACCGCGTCGTATTGGGACAGGAAAACCTGACCTGTCAGATCTGACAGGAAATGCGCGCGCTGCAGGCGGTCCATCACCGGGCCTTTGACCTCCGAGAGGTGCAGTTTCACGTCCATCTCGTGGAGCCGCTCGTTGATCGTCTCGAGAGATTCCAGCGCGCTGAAGTCGATTGCGTTGATGGCCGAGCATTGCAGGATGACGTGCCGGATGTTTTTGTCCGTGGCGACCCGGTTGTGGATCTTGTCCTCCAGATAGCGGGCGTTGGCGAAATAGAGGCTCTCGTCGACGCGCAGGGTGACGATGGACGGATCGGTGATCACGTCATGGCGCAGGATGTTGCGGAAATGCTCGGTGTTGGGAACCTGACCGACTTCGGCCACATGGGGTTTGGAGGATTTGTAGAGGTGCAGCAGGATTGACAGGCCCACGCCTGTGGACACGCCGACTTCGACACCCAGCAGGAGGGTCATGAGGATGGTTGCCAGAACCGCGACAAAGTCAGCCTTGGAATATCCCCAGCTGCGTTTGAGGATTGAGAAGTCCACAAGGCTCAGCACGGCGACGATGATGGTTGCAGCCAGCGTTGCGATGGGTAGGAAGTAGATAAGCGGCGTCAGCGCCAGTGCGGCGATGGCGAGGCCCACGGCGGTGTATGCCCCCGCAGCAGGGGTTTCGGCGCCTGCGTCAAAGTTCACGACCGAGCGGGAGAAGCCCCCCGTGACCGGAAAGCCGCCCGTCAGAGATGCGCCGATGTTGGCCGCACCAAGGCCGATCAGCTCCTGGTCGGGGTCGATGCGCTGGCGTTTTTTTGCGGCAAGGGTCTGCGCGACCGAGATGGATTCCACGAACCCGATGATCGAGATGAGGAAGGCAGGCAGCAGCAACTGGCCCAGCAGCGAAGGCGAGAAGGAGGGCAGGGTGAGCGGTGGCAGGCTCTGCGGGACTTCGCCCACGATCTTGACGCCTTGGTCCGCCAGACCGAACAGCCAGACGGCTGCAGTGGTGACAAAAACGACGGCAACAGGGCCGGTCTTGACCAGAACGCCGGTCAGGGTGTCGGAGAGGCCGAAGCGTTTCAGCATGGGTTTCAGCCCCTTGCGCACCCAGAACAGGAAGACGGTGGCGAGGATGCCGATGGTGGCGGTGATCCAGTTGATCTCGCCCAGGTGTTCGACCAAGGATACCACCAGCTCTGCCAGATTGTGGCCCGAGGCGTTGATCCCGAGGATGTGTTTGAGCTGGCTTGCCGCGATGATGATGCCCGACGCGGTGATGAAGCCCGCAATGACTGGATGCGACAGGAAGTTCGCCACGAACCCCAGCCGGAACAGGCCCATCGCCAGCAGGATCACACCCGACAGACCGGCGAGCGACAGGGCAGCGACCGCATAGCCCATCGTGCCCTGTTCAACGATATTGCTGAGTGCGGCCGCCGTCATGAGCGAGACAACCGCCACCGGCCCCACTGCCAACGCACGGCTGGTGCCGAAGATCGCATAGAGGATGATGGGCGCGATCGACGCGTAAAGCCCGGCCTCGGGTGGGAGGCCCGCCAGCAGCGCATAGGCCAGCGACTGCGGGATCAGCATGATCGTCACGATCAGGGCTGCCACAAGGTCGTTTGACAGGGCGGTGCGGTTATACGCGCGGCCCCATGTCAGAACGGGGAAATAGCGCGTCAGGTTCGGTTTCATTGCGGTCTCGCAGAATTGGGGGAACCTCCCGCAGCAAATGCGGAGGGCGGGAGGTTACGTTTGTTGCCGTGCTACCTTGCGGTGACGCTTTCGGGTTTCGCCATCCACTCACGGCCCTTCAACATGGCTTTCCAGTAGATCGGCGGCAGCATCTTTTCCTTCAGGAACCACGCCGCGCGGGATGGTTTGGTGCCGTCTATTATCGCCTTGGGGAAGCTGGGCAGCATGGTGCCGCCATAGCCGAACTCGGCCAGCACGATCTTGCCGCGCTCGACTGTGAGCGGGCAGGAGCCATAGCCGTTGTATTGCGCGACCGGCGCCTTGCCATCCATATCGGCGGCAATGTTCTCGGCGACGACAGGGGCCTGAATGCGCGCGGCGGCCATGGTCTTGGCGTTGGGCGCGTTCATCACATCGCCCAGCGACCATATGTTGTCATAGGTCTTGTGGCGCAGGGTGCTTTGATCCACATCGACCCAGCCTGCGGCATCGGCCAGCGGCGAGACGCGGATGAAATCGGGCGCGACCTGAGGCGGGCAGACGTGCATCATGTCGAAGTCCATCTCGATCCGTTCGACCGCTGTGTCCGGTTTCGCCACGTCGAACCATGCTTTTCTGGCCGGGCCGTCCACGGCGACGAGCGTATGGAAGAAGTTGAGATGCGCGTTGTATTTCCGGACGTATTCCATCAGCGCAGGCACGTAATCCTTGACGCCGAACAACACGCCGCCGGCATTGTTGAACTGGATGTCGATGTCTTTGAGGACACCGCGCCGGAACCACGCATCGCCTGACAGATACATCGCCTTTTGCGGCGCGCCTGCGCATTTGATCGGCATGGGCGGCTGGGTAAAGATCGCGCGGCCTTCTTTCATGCCTTCGACCAGCTGCCATGTGTAGGGCGCCAGATCATAGCGGTAGTTGGAGGTGACGCCATTTTTGCCCAGCGTCTGTACCAGACCGTCGATCTTGTTCCAGTCGAGTTTAATACCCGGACAGACGATCAGGCGGGTGTATTTCACCACGCGGCAGCCGTCGAGAACGATGGCATTGTTTTGCGGCTCAAACGCGGCGACGGCGGCTTTGATCCACTTGACGCCGCGGGGGATGAGCGAGCCCATGGTGCGTGCGGTATCCTCGGCGTCAAACACACCACCGCCGACCATGGTCCAGCCGGGTTGGTAGTAGTGGATATCGGCGGGGTCGATGATGGCGATCTCGACATCCGGCTTGCGCGCCTTGAGGCTGGCAGCAGCGGCGATGCCACCGGCGCCGGCACCCACGATCACCACATCAAAGCTGGCATCACCCGTATCGGTGGGCGTCTTGCCGCCGTTGGTGATGCGCCGCACCACGCCGCCCATGTCATAGCCCGCCGCCTTGGTCGCGGCGAGGATATCCGCAAGGCTTCGCTTGGTCGCCTGCGCGAGTGACCAAAGTGTGGCCGAGCGCGTGCCGCTGCGGCAATAGGCGAGGATCGGGCCGGGCAGTTCCGTCATGGCGGTATCAAACGCGTCGGCGTCCGCATCGCTGACCTTGCCGGAGACGATAGGCAGATAGCGTGCCTCGAGGCCCGCCTTTTTCGCGGCGGCAGCGATTTCATCGAAGGTGGGCTGGTCGGCGCCTTCGCCGTCGGGCCGATTGCAGATGATGGCGCGAAAGCCCGCATCTTTGATGGCCTGCATGTCAGCGGGCGCGATCTGCGCGCTGACGCTCAGCCCTGCGGCGAGAGGTTTGATGTCCATGTTCTGGGATCCTGATTACAGCGCGTTGATCGGCACTTTGAGCATCGGATTGCCATCCCGATCCTTGGGTACGTCACCGGCGCGCATGTTGACTTGCAGCGATGGGATGATCAGGCGCGGCATGGCCAGCTGTGCATCCCGCTCGGTGCGGAATTTGATGAATTCCTCGCGGGTTTTGCCGCCGCCGACGTGGATGTTGTTGGCCTTCTGCTCGGCCACGGTGGTCTCCCACTGGATCGCGCGACCGTTCGGCCCATAGTCGTGACACATGAACAGACGTGTTTCGTCAGGCAGGGACAAAACCTTCATGATGCTGTCATAAAGCTCGCCCGCGTCACCGCCGGGGAAGTCCGCGCGGGCCGATCCGCCGTCGGGCATGAACAGCGTGTCACCGGCAAAGGCGGCATCGCCCACCACATGCACCATACAGGCGGGGGTGTGGCCCGGCGTATACATCGCAAACGCCTGCATCTCACCGATCATATAGGTGTCGCCGTCTTTGAACAGCGCGTCGAACTGCGAGCCGTCGCGCTGGAATTCGGTGCCTTCGTTAAAGACCTTGCCGAAGGTTTCCTGCACGACCATGATTTTCTCACCTACACCGATCTTGCCGCCCAGTTCGGATTGCAGGTAGGGGGCCGCACTCAGGTGGTCGGCGTGGACGTGGGTCTCGATGATCCAGTCCAGTGTCAGGCCGCGGTCCTTGATCTCGGCGATCAGGGCATCGGCGGCGTCATAAGTGATGCGGCCTGCGGCGTAGTCGATGTCCATCACGCTGTCGATGATCGCGCAATGGTTGCTGGCAGGATCTTTGACAATGTAGGTGATCGTGTTCGTGGCCTCATCGAAATGGGCGGAAACATCGGGTTTTACGGTCATGTCGACGGGATAGCTCATGTGGATACCTCGATCTGGTTACGCGCGGGCGGTGGCCCGGTTTGCGATTGTTTTTTGCAGCGCCTTGGCGGTGAAGATGCCTGCCAGAAGGGCCGCGACGAAAAGGAAAACTTCGGTGCGGCCTGTGCCCAGAGCGGGCAGTGCGCCGCCGGGGCAGAAGCCCGCGATCCCCCAGCCGATGCCGAACACGGCCGATCCGCCGATCAGCGGCAGGTCGAGGTCATTGCGCGTAGGCAGCTGAAATTTGCCCGAGAACAGCGGGGCAGGGCGTTTCAGCACGAAGCGGTAGCCGATAAAGGTGACGACCACGGCACCGCCCATCACGAAGATCAGGCTGGGATCCCATGTTCCTGCGATGTCAAAGAAGTTCAGGACTTTGGCCGGATTGGCCATGCCGGAGATGGAGATACCGACGCCGAAGATCAGGCCGATCAGATAGATTACAAGCAGACGCATGGATCAGCCTCCCAGAACGTGACGGACCACATAGACGGTGATGCCCGTTGTGATCATGAAAGTGATTGTGGCGACGATAGAGCGCGTGGACAGACGCGCCATGCCGCAGACACCGTGACCGGATGTGCAGCCCGAGCCGAAAGTGACACCGACACCGACGATAAAGCCGCCGATCAAGAGCATGGGCAGGGACACAGGCACCTGAACCGCGGGCATCTGGCCGGTTACCAGCAGGACCGCGACCGGGCCGCTGACCATGCCGGCGAACAACGCCGCGCGCCATGACCAGTCGGAGATATCCGATGGTTGCAACAGCCCTGCCAGAATACCGGTAGCACCAAAGATCCGGCCCAGCGTTGCCATCAGCAACACGGCGGCAACGCCGATCAGGACGCCGCCGCCAAGCGATTGTAGCGGGGTGAAAGCTGTCTCGATCACAGCTTGCACGTCCGGATGCCGAAGAGGGTGTAGAGCGGACAGAATTTCATCGCAGCTGTTCCGATCATGACAAGACCAGCGATCACGGAAATTGCGGTGGCCACGCCGGAGGTGAACAGCGCCATGCCGCTGACGAACGGTGCCAGAAGCAGGACAATGCCCAGAACAAGGCGGAGCGCGCGGTCGACTGTACCAACATTAGGGGTCATTTTTGAGTCTCCAATAAAAGATATATCCAGCATAGACCTATGCCTTGGAGAGTTAAGTGACATTGTCACCAAACATGCACAAAAATCTATGTGTTGTGATCGGCCAGCTTTTTCAACTGGTTGCGGTTGAGTAACTTCACGCTGCCGCGTGACTGCTCGACCCATCCGCGCCGCTGGAATTCCTGCAACTGGCGCGAGATGACCTCGCGTGCCGTGCCAAGCTCCACCGAAAGCATCTGGTGAGTCGTCGCAACAGTATCATCGGCGGCTGCCAGCGCCAGAAGTTTGTCAGCCAGCCTGACATCCAGACGTTGAAAGGCGACCTCGTCAATCATCTGGAACAGGTCGGTGATGCGTTTGGAGAACGCGGCCAGCACGAAGTCGCGGAAGGGTTTGGACTGCGAGATCAGGTCGTCAAACAGGTCGCGTGGCACGGCGGCAGCTTTCACCGGCGTCTCAGCGATGCCTTCGGCGGAATAGTCCTCGTATGCCAGCAGGCAGGCGGTTGTCAGAACACAGCTCTGGCCCGCATAGATACGGTAGAGTACGATTTCATGGCCGGTGTCGGATACCTGCTGCACACGTACGGTGCCGTCGAGCAGGAACAGCATGTTCTCCGGCGAATTGCCGGGGCCGAAGAGGGTCACGCCCTTGGGCACGTCGATGAGGGTACTGCGCGACACCAGAAGCTGTTTGATCGGCTCCTCCAGCCGCGACAGCCCCGGAAAGCGGTCCACCCATAGGTCGGTGCCGGTCATTGGGGGACCGTTTCGGAGACAGACGCTTCGAGCGGCGCTATGCGCGACAGCAACTGGTTTTTGTTGGCGGAGATGTCTGCAATGGTCAGATTGTCCAGCACGGCCATAAAAGCGGCGGTGGCTTCTTGCACCTTGCGAGACAGAACGCAGATCCCAATCAGCGGGCAGGTGTTCTTGACGGGGTTGAAGCATTCCACCACATCAAGCGGACCTTCGGTCAGGCGTACCACATCGCCGACGATGATCTGGTCGGCGGAGCGCGCCAGACGAAACCCGCCACCGCGACCGCGTACCGTGTCGAGGTATCCAGCCCTGCCCAATTGATGCACGATCTTCATGACGTGGGGTTTGGACAGATTGTGTATTTTCACCACGTCATCCACGCGCACCAGTGCGGGCGACTTGATCGCCGCAAGCTGGAGAGAGCGGAGCGCGTAATTTGTGTAGCTGGTCAGTTTCATCATGCATCCTGTTGTCGCAGCTTAAAGATACATCCTGTGTATTGCTTTTGCAATTCCCTTGCGCTATCTGATGCGGTGTAAACTGGTATTTCATATATAGGATATACATCATGAGCCTCAGAATCGGCGATATCGCCCCTGACTTCTCCGCAGACACCACCAATGGGCCGGTCAGTTTCCATGACTGGATCGGTGATGAGTGGGCGTTCTTCTTCAGCCATCCGGCGGACTTCACGCCTGTGTGCACTACGGAAATGGGCCGCACAGCGCAACTGTCCGAACAGTTCGCATCGCGCGGCGTCAAGCCCATTGGCCTGTCCACCGACACCGTGGCAGAGCACATGAAGTGGATCGCGGATGTGGATGACACGCAAAACACCACCCTGCGTTTTCCCATTGTGGCGGACCCTGATCTGAAGATTGCCAAGCTCTATGACATGATCCACCCCAGCGAGAGCGAAACAGCTGCTGTGCGGTCGGTGTTCATCATTGATCCGACCAAGAAGATCCGCCTGACCATGACCTACCCGATGAGCGTGGGCCGCAACTTTGACGAGATCCTGCGGGTGATCGACGCGTTGCAGACCGGCGACAAGTTCAAGATCTCCACGCCCGCGGACTGGGTGCCGGGCGCAGAGGTGATCATCCCGCCATCCGTGACCGAGGAGCAGGCCAACGCCGCCTTCCCGCAAGGGTACGAGACGATCCGCCCCTACTTGCGGACTGTGAAGCTCCAACAGGATTGACGGGTCAGGGAACCTTCCGTTTCCTGTTGGGGTTTCGTACCGCGACAGCACACCCTGTGAAGAAGGCAGTGCGCCGCCCGACCAGACGGCGGCGCACCCGGTAACCAAGAGGTATCAAGATGTTTGATGGTATGACGGCAGAGACACTGGCGCGCATGCAGTTTGCGTTCACTGTGTCTTTCCACATCATTTTCCCCGCCTTCTCTATCGGCTTGGCCAGCTATCTGGCGGTGCTGAACGCCTTGTGGCTGCGTACGCGGGACGAGATTTATCTGACGCTGTTCAACTACTGGAAAAAGATTTTTGCCGTGGCCTTTGGCATGGGCGTCGTGTCGGGCATCGTGATGTCCTACCAGTTCGGCACCAACTGGTCTGTCTTTGCGGACAAGACCGGCCCGATCCTTGGGCCGTTGATGGCCTACGAGGTGTTGTCGGCGTTCTTCCTTGAGGCAGGTTTTCTGGGCATCATGCTGTTCGGGCGGGAGCGTGTGGGCGACAAGCTGCATATGTTCGCCACTGCGATGGTGGCCTTTGGCACGCTGATGTCGGCTACATGGATTTTGTCCGTGAATTCCTGGATGCAGACGCCTGTCGGCTACAGCATGAACGACGTGGGCCAGTTTGTGCCCGAGGACTGGTGGGCCATCGTGTTCAACCCCTCCTTCCCCTACCGTCTGACACATATGGTGCTGGCAGCCTACCTCACAACCGCGCTGGTTGTGGGCGGTGTCGGCGGGCTGCACCTGCTGCGTGACAAGGGCGATCTGATCGCGCGGCGGATGTTCTCCATGGCGATGTGGATGCTGATCGTGGTGGCACCGCTGCAAATTGCGGCGGGCGATTTCCACGGCATCAACACGCTGGAGCATCAGCCCGCCAAGGTCATGGCCATGGAAGGGCATTATGACAGCCACCCCGACGGCGCGCCGCTGATCCTGTTCGGCATCCCGAACCCAGAGGAAAAGCGGATCGACTACGCCATCGAGATCCCCAAACTGTCGAGCCTGATCCTCAAGCATGATCTGAACGCGCCGCTGGACGGTCTGGACACGATCCCGGACGAGGACGAACCGCCGGTGGCGATTGTGTTCTGGAGTTTCCGTGTGATGGTGGGCCTCGGCTTTGCGATGTTGGGACTGGGCGCATGGGCTGCGTGGCGGCGGATGCGCGGGCGTCTCTATGAGGACAAGTGGCTGCACGGCGCGGCCATGGCGATGGGGCCGATGGGCTTTGTTGCCGTGCTGGCCGGTTGGGTCACCACCGAGGTTGGGCGGCAGCCGTTCACCGTTTACGGGCTGCTGCGCACTTCTGACAGTCTGGCGCCCGTCGCCGCACCTGCGGTTGCCGCATCGCTGCTGGCGTTCATTGTGGTCTATTTCTTTATCTTCGGGGCGGGCACGTTCTACCTGCTGCGCATGATGAACAAACCCGCAGGCACGCTGCATCTGGGTCTGACGGAGGGGCCGATCCGCACCGCCGGTATCACGCCGATCCAGCAAACCAACCCCGATGCGATGCCTCAGGAATAAGGAATACTGCGATGTTTGAACTTTCTTTTATCTGGGCGGGGATCATTGCCTTTGCGGTGCTGACCTATGTGATCCTTGACGGCTTTGACCTTGGTGTGGGCATCCTGTTTCCCCTCGCCGAGGGCGAGCGGGAGAAGGCCACGATGATGAACTCTATCGCGCCCGTCTGGGACGGGAACGAGACATGGCTTGTCATGGGCGGCGGTGGGCTGTTTGCGGTGTTTCCGCTGGCCTATGCGGTGATCATGCCCGCGCTTTATATGCCCATCATCCTGATGCTACTGGCGCTCGTTTTTCGTGGCGTGGCGTTTGAATATCGCTGGCGGACCAAGCGCTGGAAGTTTGTCTGGGATATGGCCTTTTTCGGCGGCTCGTTGATGGCGGCGTTTATGCAGGGCATCGCGCTGGGTGCGCTGGTGCAGGGCATTGAGGTGGCAGACCGCGCCTATGCGGGCGGCTGGTGGGATTGGCTGACGCCGTTCTCCATCCTGACGGGTCTGGCTGTGGTTGTGGGCTATGCGCTGCTGGGGGCGACATGGATCATCCTGAAAACCGAGGGCGAGTTGCAACGCCGGATGCAGGGCCATGCCTGGTGGCTGGCGGTGGGCACGCTGGGGTTCATCGGTGTGGTCAGTGTCTTTACCCCGTTTCAGGACCCCGAATACTTTGGCCGCTGGTTCGCCATGCCGGGCGTTCTGTTCAGTGTCGTGATGCCTGTGGCGCTGCTGGTCACCGCATGGCTGCTGTTCACGGGGCTGAATGCGGGGCGTGATGCGCAGCCGTTTCTGGCATCGCTCATGCTGTTTGTGCTGTGTTTCATCGGGATCGGGATCAGTTTCTACCCCCATATCGTGCCGCCCGCCCTGACCATCGTCGAAGCGGCAGCGCCTGACGAGAGCCTGCTGTTCGCGCTGGTGGGCACGGTCATTCTGGTGCCGATGATCCTGGGCTACACGGCCTACGCCTATTGGGTCTTCCGCGGCAAGATCGACCCTGACGAAGGATACCACTGATGCGCGGCAAAACGGTGCGGCAGATCCTGTGGTTCATCGGAATATGGCTTTTGAGCATCCTTGCGCTCGGCGCGGTCGCCTATGTGATCCGGCTGGCGATCAACCCCTGATTATTCCAACGCAGCGTTGAAAACTAGAAAACGAGGCTCTGAGGCGGCATTTCCGGTGACGTTTGGGTGTTCCACCGTTTTGCGCTGAGCGCTGCTGACGTTGAGGATATGCTGGTTGGGCTTGGCGTGACTGCCAGCCGTGAGGCCGTCTGGGTGTGGGTCACTCGAGTTGGTCGCCATTTCGCGAGATGCACCCGGTATGATCGCCCTCGCGCCAACGACTAATAGCACCGCGACAAAGTCGTCGTTGCGATCCATGGCAAGATGCATCGGCTGTAGCGCGCGATCGAAGGGTCGCGTAGACCGACACGAAAGCGAGAGAGGATACTCGGGCGGTTCAAGTCGCATCGGAAAGCCCAACGGTTTCTGTCTGGACACGACCCGATCAAACTGATCTTCCGACACCGAGTTACAAGCTCACCGCAACCTCCTAACGCTTGCCCTTGGCGATACGTTCAGCTTCTGGGACGACTACACCGCCGAAATGGCGGCGTGAACAACCAATCACCGAAGCCTCAAAAACCGCAGTCGGTAACTTGGCAATCCCGCCACTAACCTAAGATAAAGCGGACAGTCACTGGATACCGCACCTGGCTTTGAAGCATTGGGTATTCCCCGACAGTCCGGGCGATTGAAGGATCACCACAGAAGGCAAGATTGCATAGGGCGGTTTCGGCAATGTCGCGGGCCCATTCAAACACCTCATCCTTGGCGTCCGTTCTGCAGTGGCGCTGGATAAAGAATTGAGCCTCATCAAACACTAAAGGGGCTTTGGGGCCGATCCTGTCAGCAATTCTATCCAGCACGTTGCCAAGCCTCGTTCCCATAGGGCTGCTGTCAAACCGTTTCTTGCGTGCAGTGGCGAGATGCAGTTGACGCTCTGTCCCACCTTGGCCACGTCCAGCAGCTTCAAGATTGTACCACTCTATCTCTCGGGCACCAACGTGCTCCAGATTTGAAGTGGTAGAGGGAAAATGCCCGCGCTCGGAGACGCGTCCGGATTGTGACCCGTGTGTATCCTGCGGAGCTCTGGACGAGCATAAAGGCCGCGGGCCAGTAATCGTATCAGCGTTGCGAACCGTGTGAGCCACACCGCCCACAATCAAATGCCCCACAAATGCTGAGCCATAGCACGTCGGGAAGAAGGGCTGCCGAGAGGTTATGACCATTCCCCATTCTACCGCCGCGATCGTGCTGGTTGCCATCGACATTTCCAAATACCGGCACAAAGGGCGGATCGGCAATCCCGGCAAGAAGCGTCGCTGTCGACTGACGATTACGAACACGCTGGAAGATTTTCAGCGCTTGGCCACTATTCTCGCCAGCTACGACCTGCCGGTGCGAACCGGATTTGCAGCGACTGGCAGTGATCACCGCGCCTTGGCACATCATCTTGGCCAGACCGGGTTTGAGCTAAAACTTGTATCTTCCGTGGGGTTGGTCCGAACGCGCGAGGCTCTGCACAACCGCTGGGACAAGAACGATCCCAAGGACGCCCAAGTCATCCTGCACATGCTGGAGATCGGGGGCGTGCAGTTCTTCCATGATCCGCTTTTGAACGGAACCGCCGACATCAGGAGCTGTCAAAGACCCATGAGATCGTCTCGCGCCCGAAGACTGAGGTGTGGTATCCCGCTGCCCGGCAGTCGTGTGCGAAGCAAACGATGAGAGGGGATTTTGACGCATTATCAACCGCTCTATTTCCCCAAGGCAGAGCGGTTTCACCGGAGCTCGCGGACCGACTGGTTCGTGGCGTTCCTCGAGAAGTATTCATCGCCACACATAGTCACGGTCATGAGGCGGGAGGCCTTCATCGCGGATGCTTGGCAGGTGGTCGGCCCTAAGGTTTCCAAAGTGTGTCTGCTTTCAGACATTTACGCTACTGCGGTCGGTTCGGTCAGGCTGCCGGTACATTTGGGCTCCGATGCCATCCGCATGTTCCGCCTGGTGCTGGCCGAGGGCCGGAGCTTGATCCGACAGCGCGACGTGATTGAGCCGCGGGCCGTCAACTTACTTTCCCGGCGTTATGTATCAAACGCCCCAACACTTGGGAATCCGGATCACCGGATGCCTCATGGCCTGCTGACCTAAGCAGACAGATGCTCCCGACATAGGACGTCATTGGTATCGAGCACGTTGAAGACAGTGGTATGCCGCATCAATCTTCCCACACGCCAAGGCCCGACATTCAGACTGATCTCCTGCGCGCCTTTGGTCATGAGTGGTTTGTCATAGCTCCGGGACTGTGACGTGACTGTTGCTTGATATTGGCCAATGTCACCAGATCAGATTGTTGCTACGACTGACAAGGTGGTGATGGAAGGCACGCGTACTCAAGCCCATAACTTACACAAGCGTTCTGTGGGAAACTGTTTCTGGTGCTCTTCAATGAGCTGGATCTCACGGCTTTTAGCTCACCAAGTATGTTGTGACCTTGCTAGGAAATATCTGTGGTCTCTGGGATGGGCGCCAATACGTAACCCGTAATTTTAGTGCGCCACAGGATGATCCACAGCAGCCCCAGCGTACTCAGCAGGGCCCCCGTCGCAAGAGCGTCTGCAATGGCGTTTTGGAGAAACATCTGACGTTGGTCCTTTTGTAGCCGCTGGATCGCCTGTGTGATGGAGGACCAACTGGAGCGGTCCTGCGAAGTTCCGCACAGTGTTTTCTTCGGCGTGTGAGGAAAGGGCGGCTGGCACAGTTTTGGTGAGTTTGGGTATGGGGACAGCGCT
>TARA_R110002020_G_scaffold272392_2_pt1 | contig 41601 bp, 39 predicted proteins | sample TARA_R110002020 | Tara Oceans TARA_R110002020 (sample SAMEA4396489) | marine metagenome | biome: Westerlies Biome; feature: [MES] marine water layer (ENVO:01000295) within the mesopelagic zone...; material: water (ENVO:00002006), including particulate matter (ENVO:01000060) such... | reverse complement strand
AATGCTATTCACGGGGTCGATTAAGCTTGCAAGATAGTAAAAACCTACTCGATTTGAAAAGAGATTACGAAGACCGAAGAGGATAATCAAGACTTTAATACCACTGCCCCACTTTCCTGTTCTGAAAATTGAAAATACCACTTCCTCGATACTCAATTCCGTTGTGCATATGTTTCATCACTACACCACATCCTCCGATTTTACATCGCTTGGTTCCCGGGAAGCGAACTGCAAGTCCTACTTGCATTGCATATACCTTCTGGTCAAGGTCTTGCACTTCTGAGAAGTCTGCCGCTGCATAGGTGAATTTCCTGAAATCTGCTCCTCCCTTGACAAACATCTTGGTGTATTCAGAGAAATCACGCTCTATTCGTAGGCCTATACCGTAGTAGTTTTTATCAGAAACAGCTAACCTCGGCACATAAGGAGTAACAGCATCATCCAAAGCTGCATCGTATGCTTTTTTTAGAGTTAATGTTCCGAATTCAGCTTCAGCAATAAATCTCCACGGATAATTCTGTCTGGCTCGCTGTCTAAGTTCAGACTGCATGTAGAGGTTCGACGAAGAATAATTTCTATATCTCCAATTTAAAAAAGCCCTTCTTCTATTCGCATCGTAAAGGACCAAGCCTACCGTTCCATACAATTTATTGACTTGATAAGTGGCTCCTTCAAAATCAAATTGATAATCTCCACCCTGCATAGGAGCAAGATTTCCCCATTCTTGACCAAAGCCTCCACCGATAGTCAATAGGTTGAAAAGGTTGATTCTAATACCGCCATTCCAATTCGGAAACACCCAGTCACCACCTTGCATCTTCAATGGATTTTCTTCTGATATATCCAACGGATCTCCATCTAGGTTTTGATATCTAGAAAACGGATACAAGCCGGGATTGGCAGAATAAAAACTTGTTCCAAATTGCTGATAACCTCCTCCCCCAGAAATCTCTGCACTGAACATTTCCAAAATGTTACGCGTCACGTTTCCAAGTCCTGATTCACTTTTAGGATTTTTGGCTTTATCTGAAATTCCAAAAATGTCTTCTTGCTGTGCAGAAACTGACGTTATCACAAAACAAAGAATAAAACAGAGGGGAAGCTTTTTAATATTCATACTTTTCTAAACGTTGGCAGTGTACTCTTGGTGTGAAATTAAAAAAAAATGCCTCCCAATTGGGAGGCATCTTCATATTAACTTTGCAAATTCTTATTTTCCGTCTGTAGGTTCAGCCGTATCTTCTTTCTCAGCTTCTTGTTTTGCCTTCATTTCAGCGATCATGGAATCCAATTTTTCTTTTACAGCTGGATCTTCTTTTGTTGCTGCCAATACTTTATTATAAGTACCTGCACCCAAAATCTCCTCGTCCATGATTAGACCTGTCTTATACTCTTTCAAGACATCTTGAAGTCCACCTTGAAATTCTTTAACTTCTTCAAAAGCTGCTTTTTCTTCGTCAGTGACATTAGCTTCAGTCATTTTAGCCTCGTCACCCCAAGCTGCTTTAATTTCATTATATCTTGCACCGCCTTGGAAAATCTCATTTTCCAAAATCATAGCCTTTAATTCTTCTGTTTTTGAATTTACATAATTATCAAATGTCACCTCAACATTTGCATATTTAGCCAAGTCTTCATCTGTGACTTTCTCCTCATCTTGTGCATAAGCAGCAAATCCTAGGAACGCGAACAACGCTCCGAAAAGCAATACTTTTTTCATAAACTATGTGATTTTAATTTCTGTATAATCTTCAATTAAAAACTCACAAGCTAAAAAATCAAGAATTAAGGAGCAATTTTAAGGTTTTTTATGATAAATGGTAAGTATCACCCTCAAATCAGAGAGATTTCCTTAAGCTCACTTATAGTCTGAGCTGGATTTAAAGAATTGAAAACAAAACTACCTGCAACTAGGATATCAGCCCCAGCAGCAAGCAAATTTGGTGCATTATGAATATTCACTCCACCATCAATTTCAATTTTGGTTTTCGCTCCTTTTGCTAAAATCAAATCCTTCAGACGGGATACTTTCGAATATGTATTTTCTATAAACTTTTGGCCTCCAAACCCAGGATTTACAGACATGATTATTACTTGGTCTATATCCTGAATTACATCTGTCAATAATTCCACAGGAGTATGTGGATTGATCGCTACTCCAGCTTTCGCCCCTAGATTTGCTATAGCCTGTAAACTGCGGTGCAAATGATCACATGCTTCATAATGAACTGAAATCACTTCCGCTCCGGCTTTTCTAAATGCTTCTAGGTAATTATCAGGGTTCACGATCATCAGATGAACGTCCAGTGGCTTTTTTGCATAGCGATGTATTGCCTCTGTCACCGGAATACCAAAAGAAATATTGGGAACAAACACCCCATCCATGATATCCACATGGATATAATCAGCTGCAGAGGAATTGAGCATCTCCACTTCTCTTTGAATATTTGCAAAATCAGCTGCTAGTATTGAAGGGGCGATTATTGGAGACATGGATTATTTATTGATGGTGTGAAAAAACTAAATTACTACTCAGGCCACAAATTCCTATTGTCTTATCAATTTGCTTTGCTTGATTAAAGATCCGTCCTGCATTTGTATGACATAAAAGCCTGGCTTTACGCCCTGCAATAGAATTCGGAAAGGCTCTTTAACTGTAGCTCTGTTTAAGGTTTCATTTTGTAAGGCTCTTCCATTAAAGTCAATGAGCGCAAATTCTGCACTGAGGCTATTTCCAAAATAAATATTCAATTGATCGCCTAGTACTGGATTTGGATAAACACTCCAAACTAAAGCTTCCTCATTATCCTCCACTGCGAGGATCTCACCATAGTATGCTTTGAAGAAATTTGGGATCCCATATCCCAATATAGTATCAGGATCTTCAGCTTGGGTCCCACTATTTAATAGTGCTTCTATTAACTGATCCTTTTTCCATTCTGGTTTGGCTTCCCAAAGACCCGCAGCCAAAGCTGCAATCTGTGGAGCCGAAAAGGAAGTTCCGTTGGAATAGCCGACATCACCATTCGAACGAATCAATGCTACTCCTTCTCCAAACGTTGCCAAATCAGGCTTTATTCTTCCATCTCCTGAAGGACCTCGGGAGCTAAAACTTGCCACCTCCAACTCTCTGTTGACTGCGCCAATTGCTAGTATACCTGCTGCATCTGAAGGAGAATTCAATGATGAGGTCGATGGCCCCGCATTACCAGCACTATTGACAACCAAAATACCTTTGGAAGCTGCGAAGCTTGCACCTCGGGCAATGATTGTAGTTTCTCCATCCAAATCTTCCAGGGTATAATTCATCTCTGGATCGTCAAAGTCCCAATAGCCCACCGAACTACTGATAATGTCAGTCCCTAGACTATCTGCGTATTCCGCTGCGCGTACCCAGTTGTACTCTTCCACCCAATATTCTGTAGCAATCTCTTCGGTCATCGCTAGAAAATAATTTGAATCGGGAGCACCAGCAAGCATTTTTCCTGGCTCCTTTGAAGCAATTAAAGAAAGTACATTGGTACCGTGCTGATTGTCGGTGTAGACGTTGTTACTCCAAGGTCTTACAAAGTCTTTAGTCGCAAGAATTTGTCCATTGGTCTGCAAATGCACCAAAGGACTGGCTACATCTGTGCCAGGGAAACCAGCGTCAAAAACTGAAACTATTACACCTTTGCCAGTGAAACCTTCTTCATGCATCAAATCAATTCCTAACAGGGAATTCTGAAAATCATAAGTTTCTTCATTTGTAGCTAATAATCGGGCACTTTCAGCGTCAGGAGGGCAATACTTATTCGTTACAGAAGCATAAATTCTCTTTCCGATTCTGGCATTTGGACTTGGGATAAATCCTCTTCCTACCAACTCTACCCTATCTACAAAAGGCAAAGCTTCAATCTCTTTAACCTTGCTTGCATCAGTAACCAATAATGTGGCATTAAACCATTTGCTTGAATAAAGGATATAATTAGACTTCTTATACACTTCATCCACATATTTCTGTGAAACAGGAAGATCCAAACTATCAGGTGTTACTCCTTCTTTGCTTCTTCGATCCAGCGCTTTTTGAGAAAGGAATTCATTTGGTTTATCCAGCGAAAGTGTTTCCTGTGGCTTATATTTATAGAAAACAGCAAAGCGATCTTGCGCAGCCAAATTTCCTGAAAAGGCTAGTCCAAGTAAAAAACACGCTAAAAATTTAATCCTTTCCATTCCCTATCAACTTCATTTGAGATTTAAATCCAGAGTCTATCAACATATCACCTAAGCAATCATTTCTTGAGCAGTAGGTTAACACCTCATCGTACTTTTCCACCAAGCCTATACCCAAGTCATAAACTTCAAACCGAATATCTCTGTAAGTTACTTGATCATCGCTATCTTCTTGATTGACCCGGATAGAATTCCCCGAATTAATTAACTCGAAATCATCTTCTAACTCATCTCTATAGATATTCCCATTCCAAACGGTGCCGTCCTTAGGTGGAAAAACCAGGGTAACCAATGGCTGATTTTCAATCGTTCTCACAAGTGAAAGATCCCGCTGGATCAATGTGTATGCTAGGGCTATATCCCATTCAATCCGATCATAGGATTTGGTACGCACGATTACAAAAACCTGCTCTCCTTCTTCATTTGTATAAAAGCTCCTAATCCGGTCCTTATAGAAAAATTGCTCTTGCTCGAAATCATTTTCACCAAAATAGATGGTTTCATCCACTTCATATAACCAAAACAAGCCTACTTCCAGCGGTTGAAAGTCAAATCCAAAATCCATTTTCGGCTCTTCTATTTCTCGATCGCAAGAAGTAAAAAGATTAAGTACTAATACTAAAATAAGCGGTAGCTTTCTTTTCATATTTACTATTCAATGACTAAAAATACTAGTATTTTCCTAAAGATAGACTAGGGAGATTACAGACAGTTTCGAAATACTTTTTTCAAGCCAATCATCCTGATTAAATTAGCACCTTTAAAACTTGAATCATGGCTTTAAGCACTTTTGTAAAAATAAGCGGCATCACCAATCTTTCAGATGCCAGGTATTGCTCGGGAATGTATGTGGATTTGTTAGGTTTTTCCCTGGAAGAAGAATCCGAAAAATTCATCAACCCCACGCAGTATAACGAAATCACAGGTTGGGTTTCCGGACTTGAATTTGTAGGAGAATTTCTGAGTTACGATTCAGATAAAGTTCTAAAAACGTTAGAAAACTACCCTACTATAAAGTGGGTTGAGCATGATAGGATTGATCCATTAGTAGATTTGGAAGGCAAGGGATTTGGCTTGATTTATAAAATGGATTTAGAGGAAGTTCGACACATTGAACTGGAAGTTGCAGAGAAATTAAATGCATCAGGAATCATTTTTCACGTCACCTCCATCCACGAAAAGCTTACTGATGAGGATAAGAATGCAATAAAATTATTAAGTGAGAATTGCCGGGTGATTTTGGGCGTTGGGATTTCTGCAGAAAACGTTCAGAATCTTATTGCTGAACTGGGAATTTATGGCATTTCACTTACTGGCGGAAAAGAAATTAAAACTGGCCTAAAGGACTTCGATGAACTAGCAGATATTCTTGAAGAATTAGAAGTAGAGGATTAAGCAAGGTCTCAAAAAAGCAAAAAGGCTATTGGAACTTATCCAATAGCCTTTTTTGTATCAAATCCTGAATGCTTTAGGCTTGATCAAATAAATCAGATGATTCGTAAGGGCTGTTATCACCTGTGAAAAATGACCCATCGATAAATCGGTGGCTTACTCCGATATCTCTTAATTCCATCAAATCGTGATCGTCTAAATTAATTTTAGCAGCCGCTAAATTTCCAATAATTCTATCCTTATTTACAGACTTTGGAATCACTGCAATGTCTCTTGCTATTGACCAAGCGATCAAAATTTGCCCTGGGCCTACATTATGTTTGTTAGCAATCTCCTTTACCACAGGATCCACCAAAAGCTTAGGATCATCTGCATGCTTCTCCGCTCTGGAATCCGGTGACCCGAGGGGCGAATATGCTGTCATCAAAATCCCTTGCTCTTCACAAAATTCCACTAAACCTTCCTGTGGCAAATACGGTTGCATTTCCACTTGATTCATTTCTGGAATCTGCCCCCCTATCTTCAATATCTCCGCTAACTTATTTTGGTTAAAGTTGGAAACCCCAATATGCTTAGCGAGTCCTTCTTTTTTCACCTCCTGCATGGCTGTCCAAGTTTCACCTATGGACACTTCTTCGTAAGTATAAAAGTCTTCTCTATCCTTTGGAAATCCCACCCCAGATTTAAAAGCAATAGGCCAGTGTATTAGGTATAAATCCACGTAATCCAACTTTAAATCTGACAGTGACTTCTGCAGTGCGGGAAGCACTTGGTCTTTCTTATGTGAGTTATTCCAAAGCTTGGAAGTCACAAAAAGCTCTTCTCTTTTGACAAGTCCTTCAGAGATCGCTTTTGCAATTCCTTCCCCAACTTCGTTTTCATTTTGATATACTGCCGCACAATCAATGTGACGATACCCAGCTTCAATTGCCCAGAAAACAGCCTGACTCACTTCTCCAGGCTTACTTTTCCAAGTTCCTAATCCGATAATTGGGAGTTTATCTCCGTTTTTAAAGCTTAAGTTTTTCATATGAGTATAATTTAGTCTTTTAAAAGCTGTTTGAAATCTCGCAAGCAGTATTACAATCCCAGCAGTGTAGGAAGTATTAAGTCATGCAAGGTTTCATAGATTCAAAAATTTAAATGTTGAGTTTGTCTTTCGATAAAAGTAAAAATACTACAGGTTAGTTCTGTCGATTCGCTAGATATTTCTTAAATCTATTCATTACCCAAAGATGAATTTTAGCCTGAGTATTCACATAGATCAGCCATGGCAATCTTGGCACAAACTCATGAATAGCAGTTATTATATACTTATTATCTAAAACTCCTCGAAACTCCAACCAGCCGTGATCAAATCGCTTCACTAGCCAACCACCGGAAATATAAAAAAGTTGTCTACTCTCCTCACTTCTATCCGGAATCATCGTCAACTGAAGCATAGGTTTTTTGGTCCACAGAAGATAAAACACGATTTCCCCGCTATCCAACATTTCTCCATTGATCCAAAATTTAAAGAAGGTAGGCAACCAAATATTATAGCGCTGAGCTACCCATGTAGCTGTATCTCCGTGAGTATTTGCCATTCGCTGAATACTTCTCACCGTATTTTTGACTTTGTCCAACGGATAAAAACTTGGCGTTTTCAACTCGATATCGGAATCAAGAGCTGCCCTCACAGATTCCTTATAAGTAAGGTAATCAATCTGCTTTTCTCTAAATTTCAATTCCTCAGACACCGTCAACGTATGCTTCAAACTTTCCACTAAGGGTGAAACCAATTGAGGTGGAGATTCGCCAAAAAAACCAACCCAAAGCTTAGAAAGCCCTAAAGAAAATACTGGAACAGAGAAAACCAAGCGTTTCTTTCCGAGTTGAATGGAAGTCAATTCAAGCATATTTCGGTAAGAAATCACTTCTGGATTTCCAATCTCAATTGCCTCTCCAAATACATTTTTATTGCCAACGCAGGTATCTATAATGTCCAATGTGTCCTGCAAAGAAATAGGCTGCGTCAATGATTCAGTCCACTGAGGACACATTAGAATTGGTAGATTTTTGACCAGATTTTTGATCATGTCAAAAGAGGAACCTCCCGGGCCAACAATAATCGAAGCACGAATAGCTGTGAGCTTGGCAGATCTGGAGCCTAGCGTCTGCTCCACTTCTAGGCGACTTCTAAGATGTCTGGATAGACTTTCTCCCGTCTCCTTCGGCAAAAGTCCACCTAGATAAATGATCTGCTTGACTTTATTGAGGTGTGCTGCCCGACTGAAATTATCAGCCAGAAGCAAATCGGTATCTTCAAAACTTCCTTGGTTAAGTCTAGTCGAAGCATTCATTGAATGAACCAGGTAAATGGCAACATCCACTCCCTTCAAAACCTCAACTGTACTGGAAATCGAATATAATTCAACCTGCTTCCAGGTCACTTCAGGATAAGGGTTATCCTTGACCTCCTTTCTACTTAAGGCGATGATATTGTATTTGTGGCGAAAATGGTGAATAAACCAGCGCCCAACATATCCTCCAGCGCCTGCAATGGCGACAGTAGGTTTTGAAACAGAAATAGGTTGATTAGTTAATTCCATAAGTTTAGAGCTTAACTAACCAACCTATTAATTGGTGGTCCTGTTCAGGATAAATCTATTTTTCTTCGGCTTTTTCTAACGCTTCAGTCGTAGTGAAGTACTTCACGATCATATTTGGCACTTCCCAATCCGGCATATTTTTATTGGTGAAATATTCCAAATACTTTTCAGTCACCTGTGCAAAGTGCGCTTCATGCCCATTATGATACACTTCAGGGATTATCACTTTGTACTTTCCATTACTGATTTTCTCTAAATCAAGACCAGGAAAACGATCCTGAAGCGTCTCTTTAACCAAGCTAGTCAAAGCTTCATCCTGTCCATCCAATAGTTCTACATACAAAGTAGCGACATAATTCTCAGCAGCACCTTGCTGAATTACCAAGTTGGCTTTGGTTCCTCGCATCATGCTATAGTGCGTATCAGCAGCTCCTTCTGGTGCCTGAAAATTCCAGATTACACTTACTTTAGAATGTACACCCTTCAGTGTGTAATTCATTTCGCCATTACTATTGACACTCAGCTTACCGTCAGACACGTTTTTCTGAAGAAAATCGGGGAACTCGGCTTTACCTGTCACCAACTTGAATTGTTCCAAATCCAAATCTGTAGACCAAAGCTTCGCTGTTTGCATATGAACGTCAGAAGTATCCAAAGTTACTCCTGGAAAAGCCTCCCACTGGATCAAATCTACGAGGTGCGTAGTCACATCCACGATACCTGTTCCTTCAATATCAGTGTCGAAAAACCAATCAGGTCTTACTAGAGGATTTCCAGAAACGTACTTGAAGAAATGATGCACAGATTCCTTTGTAATGGCTGGATTCTCAGGCGTGCCTTTTTCCAATTCTCCGAAAACGGCAGGCACCATAGAAAGCTCTTTTTGCAAAATCGTGCTAATCTCAAAACGCTCCGTCATGATATCATAAAGCAAGAGATCCTTTTGAGCAGCCTCATCAAAAGCATTTAGCAACTTTTTGAAACCAGCCTTATTAATTACCAAGGGCTTGTCTGCATAGACATTGATTCCGTTAGAGATAGCTGCAGAAATGTAATCAATCTTTCGGTCATTTTTCCCTGCCACCATCATGACGTTACCTGGTTTGGCAGAGATCATTTGATCCAAATAATCCTCCCCAGTACTTACCTGCAAACTCCACGCAGTCGGATCCTCTGGACGATTATTGTAGCCAGAAAGTCTATTCATATAGTCTTTCAATTCTGGACCTTCTGGAGCAAAAACATAGACGGTAGAATCCACTTGTGGATACATGGATTTGTGAATCAATCCAGCGTGAAAATGTCCAGGATCGAGAGACATGATCGTAATCTCAGCTTTGGATTCAGGAGCTTCAGTCACAGTTTCTTTATTTTCGCAAGAAAACAACAATCCTGCCGCAAATGCCACTAGAGCAGTATTTTTCAAAATATAATAGAATTAAAATTTCACATAATTAGTACCGTAAGGTGCTCTCTGTGGTCTTTCCAACATAGAATTTGCTTCAGCATCACCTATGAATTGCTCATTGTTTGCATCCCATTCAAGTTTTCTACCCAACTTCATAGAAATATGAGTCAATAGACATACGGAGCAAGATCGGTGTCCTATTTCTACTGGAGATAGCAATTCGTTATTTCCTTGAATTGCCCCAAGCCAGTTCCCGTGATGCTCATCACTTCTGATCAACTGAATCTCATCTGGACCAATTACTGATTTCATAATCTTAGGGTCAGAAGCATCCAACGCTTTAGCACTATTTCCCTGCGCGACAGGGTCAGAGGTAGAAGCTACATAATTGCCTCTCGATACCCAAATCCAACCTTCTGTACCTTCATAGCGAATACCATTTGGATAGCCACCACCCGTATACATGGTGATGCCATTGTCATATTCAGCTTTTGCATAAAAATCTCCATGTACATCCCATAGGCCTGATTGTGGAAACTCAGCTACAGCTTGAATAAATCTAGGACCTGTTAATTCTGTATCCATTCCCCATGCCGCTGAATCGTAGTGATGCTGTCCCCAGCCAGTAATCATACCTGCACCAAATTGCTCTCTTCTCAACCAGCCTGGTCTGCCATATCCAGTAGCTGGATGCACTCCAATTTCAGTATATGGCACTTCTGGTGTAGAACCTAACCACATGTCGTAATTCAAATTCTTGGGAATTGGCATCGGCGCTGCCTCTGGACCTGCTGGATCTCCAGGAAGGCCTACTTTCACGGTGTGCAGTCTTCCGATTCTACCATTGCGAACCAGTTCCGCCGCAATTCTAAATTGCTCGCTAGAACGCTGCTGTGTACCTAGCTGAAGAACTGTTCCAGATTTCTTAACAGCTTCTACAAGCTGACGTCCTTCACGTATAGTCAAAGAAGTCGGCTTTTGTACATACACATGCTTGCCAGCTAAAGAAGCTTCCATAGCTGGCTGGGAATGCCAATGATCTGGAGTGCTGATTACAATTGCATCTATATCTTTATTCTGAAGCATATCTTTGTAATCCCCATATTGAGCTACATCTATGTAAGCTGAACCTAATTTCTTGGTATAGTAATCTTCCACAAGTTTTTTACCGTCAGCCATACGGTTACTGTCCAGATCAGAAACTGCAATTACTCTGGCAATATCATGACGCATTACTCCTGGTAAATCATGGTCACGGGCAATTCTACCACAGCCTATTTGACCAATATTAATTTTATTACTTGGGGCATTTTTACCAAAAACGGATGAAGGTACTATGGTTGGAAAACCAATTGCTGCACTTGCAAGGGCGCTGCTTTTAATAAATTCTCTTCTTTTCATATTTAAAGGGGGTTATTTACTATAGGGTTCTGATTAAAATCCACTCAACTTATTTAACAAATGCTCTCCAATAAGCCTCCGCTTCCTCGGCGGTCATCTTTCCATCATATACAATCATTCTGTATTTTAATGTATAGCGGTTATTTGGTAAAATCTCCCAAGACTCATGTCGGATAGGAGTAAATTCTATAAACACATTTCCAATACCATTGTAGTTATTCTCCGGCCAAACTCTCAGCGGCTCAGGGTAGGATTTATTCGTATTGTGACTTAGGAATAATATTCCGCTTTCTCCGGAGACATCATCAGTTTCTCCCTGCACAATGATCCACTTGGCATTTGTACTATCTGCATCTTTTCTTGTTTTACCTTCAGAAGTTAGGATTTTACTGTTGTCAGAGCCCCATTTCTCTGTGGCCCGAAAACCAATTCCACCACCATAGCGGTAATCATCCAGCAAAATCCCACCTGGTATCTCAGTCTCAATAGTGCTGGTATAATCTACCATGTACCGACCTTTATCAGCAGGCTTCACTTTGATGCGCAAATCTTCTGCAATTGCTAATCTCTCAGATTCTGGGGCTTTTAGATCCAGGTGATTTTGTCGCACGTTGAGCTCGGCGGCCCCTCCTGCTTCTTTTTGAGAAAGGACATGAGAAAAGTCCACTCTACCTTTTCCATCTCCCAAATTCCAGAAGTCAACCTCTCTTCCACTTATGGTAGCACGAGTCCAAGGGCCCCATATTCCATAGTGGTGATAATGATCTTTTGGTTGAATTCTGGTGAGAACTTGTCCTGAAGGTGATTTTAGTGGATGAATAAATCCAGATTTTGCAAAATCTTTTTTAATCCCTTCTGGGACGTCCTCAATGGCTGTTTGGTAGGTTAGAACTGACTGATTACCAATCACGAAATCAATTCCGTTGGAGGTCTCTTTTAATGTTACTTTTTGCGCAAAAGCCACTACCATTAAGCATTGATAAACAGCTAGTACGCAGAAAATTCTTTTGAATATCATATAAAATTCAGGTTATTGGGTTCGAATTTTAAAGATAGAAAAACTAAAATAATGACTAACCCCGTTTATCCAAATACCCCATGAAGAAGATTATTATCTACGGAATCGTTTTCCTTGCCAGTTTCAATATTGCACTTGCACAAAACCCTACCGAGATCCCATTGGATCAAGTTTGGAAAGATAAAATCACTGATTTGGCTCCAGAAAAAGCCACTTTCCCATTCAAAAAGAAAAGGAAAATTCTTGTTTTCTCCCTTCACACTGGCTTTTGGCACTGGGTAAATCCACATACTGCTGCAATGATTGAAATCCTCGGAAAGAAAAGTGGTGCCTTTGATGTGACTACAAGTACGGACATCGCTATGATGGAAAAAGACAAGCTAAAGGAGTTTGATGCGGTTGTATTTGACAATACCAATTCGAAACCCAAATACAGAAATCTATTTGTTGATGTATTCAGTGAAGACGCTTCTATGGATAGCGTAGCCGTATGGAAAAAAGCAAACCAACTAGAGAATAACATTATCCAATACGTGAAAAAAGGAGGAGGAATTCTCGTAGTACACGGAGGAAATACCATGCTGAATAACTCTATGGAGTTTTCAAAACTTACGGGAGGTAGCTTCGATTACCACACCAAGCAGCAGGCTTTCCAGGTAAGAATTGAAGATCCTTCTCACCCATTGACTAAGTCACTTCCAGCTGAAGGATATAACCACGTCGATGAGCCATATTTCTACAAGAATGCTTATGATGACTTGGATTTTCATCCTTTGACTTACTTCAACAATGCTGAGATCGAAGGCCAGAAAAAAGGTCAGGAGAAGACATCGGGCAAGACCTATGTGTCTTGGATCAGAAAAGACGGCAAAGGTAGAGCAATGTATATTTCCACTTCGCACAATGCCCAAAGCTTTGAAAATTCTGCTATTCTTGCCTACTTCCTCGATGCACTTCAGTATGTGGCTGGAGATGTAAAAGTGGATGAAACGCCGATTGGTAAGTGAAAAATTTGAAGTTTGAAATTTAAAATTTGAAAGTCCAGTAGTTGAATTGTGCATTTAACTACTGGACTTTTTTTATTTCCAAAAATCCGAAATCAAGTATCCAAAATTGGCATTCATCAGGCTTTCTTCACAAACTCACTTTTCAGCGCCATAGAGCCAAAGCCATCTATCTTACAGTCAATGTTATGATCACCTTCAACTAAGCGAATGCTCTTAACTTTTGTACCCGCTTTGATTGGTTTGGGAGCTCCTTTTACAGGCAAATCTTTTACGATGGTCACTGCATCACCATCTGCCAGTACAGTTCCATTTGCATCTTTAACTACTAGTCCTTCAGCTACTTCTTCTTGGGAATCTTCAAAAGTCCACTCGAAACTGCATTCTGGACAGATCAGTTTACTATCTAATTCGTAGCCATAGGGCGATTTACAGGCGGGGCAAGGAGGTATATTTTGCATGCGGCAAAGTTAGGGAAATATGGCAGGATGAGGAATATGACTTTTGTCAAATCCTGCATAGATCTAGCAAGGTGCGAAACTGACTCAGCCAAACAACAATCAATACATCGGCTGATAACTATGGACCACTGCTTCAGCGGCAATTCTGCCTGAGGCCATCGCTGCATTGATTGAGCCATTTAGAAGATAATCACCCGCCAAAAACACATGATCTGCAATCTTACATTCTGTAAATGGAATGCTATTTTTCATATCGTCCACTGTAGGGATGGCATAGGTAATATAATAGGATTTCACAAACTTAAAATACTCTGCATTAATGCGAGTAAGTGATTCCAATTCACTTTGCACATTTTTTATTAACTCTTTCTCTTTCAGCTCACTATCAAGTATTGAAACAGAAAGTAAAGCTCGCCCATTTGTAGCATAAGCAGCTGACACATCACTCATAAACACCAGGTTATTGATGAGGTGATTTTCTCGTGGAACCAGCCCAAGCATTGCCCTAGACATAAATGATTTATGAAGTGAAAAATATAGCGTAATCACAGACTTTGGCTTGGCAAATTGCCCTTCCAGTTGCTTCATAAACTTATCCGGCTGAGTAGCGATGATCAGTCGATCTGCATGAATTACCTCCCCACCTTCCAGTTGGATCTCTGTTCCTTGAATAGCCGTTACCTTACTACCGAAAATAATCTTTGTAGATTTCAACTGCTGCCTCAGCATATTGGGAATTTGGATTATGCCTTTTTCAGGTACTGCTCCCATCCCCTGAGAAAACATCTTGAATACAAATTCAAACATCCTTGACGAAGTATTCAGGTCTTTTTCCAAGAATATTCCTCGAAAGAAAGGTTTGAAAAAATTCGATATAAACTGATCTGTAAAGCCGTAATCAAGCAAATACTCGTGTGTAGGAACAGAAGGTTCTGCGAAGATTTCTTCAATCCTCTTGTTTTTCAGCATTTGAGTTAGGTTAAACATTTTCACCTTATCCAAAAAACTTCCTACATGAGAGAATGCCATACTCACTACCTTGAGTGGGTTACGAAGCGGATCTGAGATGATAAACGTCTGTTTGGATCCAAAAATCACAGCTCCAGGTTCAAAATACTTAAGGTTCAAGGCTGAGAAATCCAGGTACTTTTTAGCTTCAGGATATGCCGTCAACAGTACTTGAAAGCCATGATCCAATAAAAACCCATCAACTTCATCAGTTTTCATTCGACCTCCAATTCCATCACTACTTTCTAAAATCACTGGTGCATAGCCGGCATTTTCTAATTCTATGGCTGCAACCAACCCTGAAACACCAGCCCCAATTATATATATGTTTTGTTCAGTCATGAAAGTAGACGCTATGTAAAAAACTATTTCTCGTATTTTGTTTAACTATGTAGTGCTAACCCATTTATTTAGGTATTGTTCATTATTTTATGCAATTGTTGCAAATCAAATAATTTTTTATGTATATCCACTTTTCTACCAGTTAAAAGGGAAAAGCAATCTAGTTTGTGTTAAAATTTAAAATTGAGGCCACTCCGGTCTTCGGTCATCGGTCTTCCGACCAGATAAGCAAAGATTCTAGGATGACTGGCAAGCTTGCGGATAATCAAATAATTTTTAATTGAAATAAGACTATGATAAAATTTATACTCACTGCTCTGGTTTTTGGCTCTATTTACACTAATCTATCAGGCCAGAACTATTTCCCTGAAAAAGGCAACTGGGAAACTAAAAAACCTGAGGAACTTAATTTGAACAGAAATAAAATCCTAGAAGCAATAGAATTTGCTATCAGCCATGAAAGTCAGGAAGACCCAAACTTAAAAATTGCACATTACGAGAGTGGGTTTGGTCGTGAGCCTTTTGGTTACCCTGTTGGTCCCATGAAAACCCGCGGTCCTGCAACTGGCTTGATTATTTACAAAGGTTACGTCGTAGGAAAATGGGGAGAGCCAAATCGTGTAGATCTGACGTTCTCAGTTGCAAAAAGCTTCCTTTCTACAACCGCAGGACTTGCTGTGGAAGCAGGTCTAATCAAGTCAGAAAATGATGCAGTTTACCCATACATGGCTCCTATTTACCCCTATGACCCCAGTAAACTCAGCATAAACAAAGCGGATCATTTTGAGCAAGACGACACCTTCGAGCTATTCGACACGGAGCACAATCGCACCATCACCTGGGATCACCTCCTCAGACAAACTTCCGACTGGGAAGGATCACTTTGGGGCAAACCCGACTGGGCAGATAGACCTCGCGAAGGGGCAAAAGAAAAACGGGCAAGAGCACAAAATACGCCAGGATCAGTTTATGAATACAATGACACTAGAGTCAATGTGTTGGCGTTGGCCTTGATGAATATATGGCGAAAACCGCTTCCTGCAGTTCTGAAGGAGAAAATCATGGATCCTATAGGAGCAAGTGATACTTGGCGTTGGACTGGATATGAAAATTCATTTGTGATCATCGACGGTCAGATTATGCAATCTGTTTCCGGCGGCTCCCACTGGGGAGGTGGAATGATGCTTTCTGCTTACGATCAAGCAAGATTTGGGTACCTCACCATGAACAATGGAAGGTGGAAAGACGCACAGTTAATTCCCACTTCTTGGATCGAAAAGTCTAAAACTCCTACTCCGGCAAATGAAGGATATGGATTTATGAATTACTTTTTGAACTACGATCAAAACGATATTCCTGCCGCACCAAAGACTGCTTTTTCCCATATTGGAGCTGGAACGAATATGATCTATGTAGATGAGGAAAATGACTTAGTGATCGTCGCTAGATGGATTCCCGGAGGGGACAAAAATGAGTTGGTGAGATTGGTCATGGAAAGTTTACCTAAAATGTAAAAAAGGAGTGATTTATTATTTATTAAACCATTTAAAATCAGAAGTATTCCAATTCAATCCTATCCCATGTGTTAACTGAAAAATCTCCATGTCAAACTCAAAGAATAAAGAATCGATAGAACTTGAAAAGGTAATGGCAGCAAAAGAAGCTGTCACCCATATTCGAGATCATCACATAGTTGGACTTGGCTCTGGGACTACGGTTTATTATGCCATTCGTGAAGTTGGTGAGCTTGTCCAGAAGGGTATGCAGCTCAAAGCAATCTCAACTTCAAAGAAAACTCAAGAGTTAGCAGAATCCTTTTCTATACCAACCATTGATAGCAATAGTGTGGATCACATCGACGTGACAATTGATGGGGCAGATGAGATTAATGAAGACTATGTCCTGATCAAAGGCGGTGGCGGAGCTTTGCTGAGGGAGAAAATCGTGGCATCGATGACTCGAAAGCAAATCATAATCGCAGACTCAAGTAAGCAAGTAATTCAACTTGGAAAAGCATTTAAACTACCGGTAGAGGTAATTCCTTTTGCAACAAAACATGTGGAAAATCAACTTAAACAATTAGGAGGAAAACCTATAATCCGTACGCTGTCAGGAGAAAATTTTCTTACTGATGAAGGAAATTGGATCCTGGATGTAGATTTTGGACACATTTTAGATCCTCGCACCCTTTCCGATTCTCTCAATGGTATTGTAGGTCTAGTTTGCCATGGACTGTTTATTGATCTAGCAGATTTGGTGATCATAGGCTCAGATAGAATCACGAAAACAGAAATTGTATCTAGTAGTTAATGTAAAAACACCTAATTGTATTCTAACTCAGATAATTCATATCTTACTTTAATGAACTAGTTGTACTTTTAAAGGAAATGAATTTGAAATCAATGTGCGTATGAGAAAACCCAAGTTCTTATCCATTAATCAGCCCTGGTCTATCACATTAGTATATCTGTTGGTGGGAATAATTTGGATCTTTTTCAGTGACAAATTGACCTCTTATATTTTCAGCGATGATATGCAGGAGATGTCACGGTTTCAGTTGATCAAAGGACTTTTTTATGTCCTAGTTACAGGGCTATTGCTTTACTACATGATCAAAAAGCTATATGATAAGATCAATGGTGGAAAACAAGAAATTGAATTGCTCTTTACAAATCCAAATCTCGGTATTTTCAAAGTAGATAAAGCAGGCATTTTTACTTATGCCAGTCAAAATGTCCTTGAAATTATTGGTTACTCCAAAGAGGAAATTATAGGGAAAAATCTACTGGAACTTACCCCGAGTGAGTTTACGGAAGAAGATCAAAGAAAGCTTTTGGAAATATCTGAATTGGACTCAAAAAACAGCTTTATCTTCAATAAGTACCTGCAAGGAAAAAATGGCAAGGTGATTATCGTAAAAACCTACGGAATCGCCATAAAAGACAAAGAAGGAATGGTAACTGGCTATTTGGCTGCGTTCCAAAACATCACCGATCAGGAGAAATTTCTAAAGTCACTGGAGTCTAAAAACAAACAGCTTAGAGAACTAGCTTCGGATCAATCACATTTGGTAAGAGCCCCATTGGCGAGAATTCTAGGTATTATTGAGCTGATTCAAGCTGTGGATTTAAAATCATCTGAGAAAGGAGAATTACTTAAACATCTCAAAACTTCTGGTGAAGAGTTAGACGCGGCGCTGAGGGATATTTCTAAAAAAATGAATTCAACTCCTACCAAAAACTAGCAATCGAATATCCCTGAAAATCATCATGAGTTAGAGCTAAACATCTTTTAACAAGCTATTTAGCCACAAATTGACCTGAATTTAATAAATTAGGTTTCGACTTATCTCGAACATGAAACATAAAATCGGTTAATATGAAAAAGCTTTTACTGTTGATTTTGATAGGTAGCATGATATCCATTGGTACACATGCTCAGGGATTCATTCCAAAATCATTAAGTCCTGAATTGAAAAGTAAGGAGCTGGATTCTATTCCGCGAAATTTAGATAAAAGAGATACGATTGATTTTGGGAAGTTTTATTTTTCACCACCAAACAATCTCAAACTTGAGATGCCTGATACGCTAGAGGCTAATATTCACCTGCACAAACGATTAAATTTAGATCTCAATCAAGATCAAATTTATCTCGTACCAAACCCAGAAAAAGTTTATTCTTTACGCATCGTAAAGCCTACAGGAAATTATCATCTGAAAATCTATGAGCCCGACTCTACCAAAAACTACACACTTCTTATCAAAAAATATTGAGCTCTTTTCTTTGAAACAATAAATTGCCAAAGTTCATTACTCTTTCCAACTTCTATTTGCCTTCTTCTCCGCTTGATTTTTTTTTGCTTTTAGGCGCTTTTCTATGGCTCCTTTTTTAGGCTTGGTTGCTTTTCTGATTCTCTTTTTGTGAAAGGCCTTCTTCATCAAATCTTCAAACTTTCGGATCACCAACTCTTTGTTTTGGATCTGTGAGCGCTTTTCCTGAGACTGCAACTGGAGCACTCCATCTTGATCGATTTTCGTCCTTAACTTCTCCAAAAGTAAGCTTTTCTCCTCCTCGCTTAAGTTTCGGGAATTTGGAATATCAAATTTGAGCTGAACTTTAGTTTCCACTTTATTTACATTTTGCCCCCCTGCTCCACCGCTACGGGAAGTGATGAATTGCAGCTCACTCAGAAAGTCTCCCCTACTTATTCTTACCTGTATATTATTATCGTCAATAGTCATATTCTAGTAGCTTCAAATACCCTTCCAGATCCAAACTAGTATTTGACCAGTCAGCCTGAAAATGGAATTAGGCGTAAACTTTTCTTTAAAGAAAACAAAGTAAATACTAATTTGAAGTTTGACTTAACACTCAAACCCAAAACAACAACTCAAAATAAAATGAAAAATAGAAGAGAATTCCTCATCAAATCGGCACTTGGCGCTGCAGGATTGGTCGCTGCACCAGCTTGGCTTCAAGGAGCGCCAGCATTGATCAAATCGTATAACAAACCAAATTCCCTAATCAATGGTGTTCAGATAGGCTGCATAACTTATTCATTCAGAACTATGGCTGATCAAAGTGCGGAAGCCACCTTGAAATATGTGTTAGATTCTGGACTCTCAGCAATCGAACTAATGGGCGATCCCGCTGAGTCTTTTGCTGGAAAACCAGCAAATCCTGTAAATATGAGGGAAATGTATCCTCTTCTTGCCAAGCAGAGGAGGAATGAAGAGCTGACATCGGAAGAGAAAGCAAAACTTGCAGACATGTCAGATCAGGCTGAGTCCTATGCCAAAGTCGCTGCAGAATGGCGAAACAAAGTTGGTACGGCGCCATTTGAGAAGCTGCGAAAAATGTATAATGACGCTGGTGTAACCATATATGCATTCAAGCCTAATGCATTTGGGGTGAATGCAACGGATGAAGAGATTGCTTATGGAATGACAGCAGCAAAAGCATTGGGCGCGACACATGTGACACTTGAGCATCCTTCCAATGATGCGCATACACTTCGACTAGGAAAGCTTGGCGAGAAATACAAAATGTCTGTAGGCTACCATGGTCATGAGCAAGAGACCTTCACATTCTGGGATACTGCGCTAGAGCAAAGCAAAAGAAACGGCCTAAATCTAGATGCAGGTCATTACATCGCTGCTGGCAATACGGATCTAATTACCCTTATAGAAAAGCAACATAGCAGAATCTTAAGTATGCATACAAAAGACCGTCAAACACCTGAGCATGGCAAAGGAAATTTACCTTGGGGAACTGGAGATACTCCTATCCCCGAACTATTAAATCTGATCGCAAAAAACAAGTATAAGTTCCCAGCAACCATCGAGTTAGAGTATCAGGTACCAGAAGAATCTGACGCCGTAAAAGAAGTTCAGAAGTGTGTTGAATTTTGTGAAAAAGCATTAGCTTAGTATTGAGATTCGATTTTCCATTTAGCTTTTCAAACTATTTTTCAAAGCGGCAGCCTACACTCTGCCGCTTTACGTTTTTAGTGATTATCGGAAATGACTCAACTAATCATTCATTAATTAAATCTCGAATAACGATTAAGATAGACTACTGTCGCTAGCAAGTGTGGTGATCGGACGTTCCAGAATAGGAAGCATTTCATTTCGAAGCTCGGAAAAAAGCTTTCTAATTCTACAGGTTTCTTCATCAGTACACTCTCCACAAGACTCATAAAATCGTTCGGATACGCAGGGGATTAATGCAATTGGTCCATCCACCACCCGCATAATCTGCGCTATGGTGATTTCCCCAGGATCCTTTGCGAGTGTATAACCTCCTTCTGCACCACGCACACTTTTCACGAGTTGATGGGTTTTAAGATCACGAAGTATATTTTCCAAAAACTTATAAGGGATATTTTCATGAACCGAGATCACTTTAGCTGAAAGCGGTCTGTCTTCCACATGATCTTGAAGATAAAGAATAGTTTTAATGGCGTATTTCGCTCGTTTCGATAGCATCTGAGAATTTTTGGTAGTTGAAATTACAAAAATCCTTTAGAAGCAAAGGGGTCTTCAGGCAACAGTAAGGTACATAGTACGAATGCTTAGGAAAATGATCAACAGTCCGACCATGATCATCAAGTATTTAGGCTTAATTAATTTGCATATATAAGCCGCAAAGGGAGCAGCAACGACTCCTCCAAGTATCAATCCAAGCACTGGAGCCAGACTTAATTCCTTCACAAAGTACAAGAAGGTACTTGCACTAGCCAATGAGACAAAGAACTCAACAAAGTTACCCGTTCCAATCGCATACCTCGGGATTTTACCTTTACTAAGCAAAGTACTGTTTACTATGGGACCCCAACCTCCCCCACCAATAGCATCGGCAAATCCGCCTGTACTAGCCAGTACTGGCAGACTTCTACTATTAGGGTCAAATTTTGGTTTATTCTTCTTGAAGACTTTACTTAAGATCACAATTCCCATCACAAATAAGTAAATCGCAATCACTGGCTTTATCAAATTCCCATCAATATTAGAGAGTAGAAATGCTCCAGCTACAGAGCCAAGGACCCCGGGTATCAAAAGTTTCTTGGCTAGCTTCCAATCCACATTTCCCATCTTCCAATGAGAAATACCAGAAGCTAAGCTTGTAAAAACCTGTGCAAAATGAACCCAAGCAGAAGCTGATGCCGGGGGTACTCCTATTCCAAGCAAGATTGAATTACAACTTACTCCATAGGCCATACCCAAGGCGCCATCTATACTTTGTGCTATAAAGCCCACCAAAAGAAACCAGAGGAACATTTCTACATCCAGCTCCCAGCTATTGATAGCCTGCGAAAATGTCTGCGTCACGACTAGCATAAAAATCATTAGTGAAAACCCAAAAAACATGGCCCAAAAAGGCTCGGTCTTAAGTCTAAGTAAAATCCGCTGCATAGAAGTGATTAGTGAAAGTTTGAGTCCCAAAATTAATTCACAAATATTTTATTTCCTACCAATATTATAGGATTTATAGGATTTGTCAGGTTTAAGTTTTTCATTTGTATCATTCTTATCCTACCAATATAATATGATATAAAATGAAAAAACTTTTCTATTCTTCGATAGTACTGTTGCTTCTCTCCAGTTCTTTACTTGCACAACAGATCGAGATTAAAGGGAAAATTACTGACAAAGAATCCAATGAGCCATTAGTGGGTATAGCAATACTGATAAAAGGTAGTCAGGAAGGTGTTGCAACAGATATAGATGGGAATTTCACTCTTAGATCAACACATAGTGTACCTCTCACTCTAGTGATAGCTGGCTTAGGTTATATAAGAGAAGAATTTGCCATTGCAGAAATAAACCAAGAGATACAAGTGCTGCTACGTCCTTCAGTTTTGAACACAGATGAAGTAGTCATCACGGCTTCGCGGGTAGAAGAATCTGTCATGAAATCTCCCGTGGCCATAGAAAAATTAACAATCCGGGATCTTAAAGAATCTCCTGCCCCCTCGCTCTTTGATGCCATTGAAGCGGTAAAAGGGGTTCAAATGACTACTTTAAGTATGGGCTTCAAAGTCCCTAACACGCGAGGCTTCGCCAATACTACCAATGCCCGGTTCCTCTCCATGGTGGACGGGGCTGACACACAAGCTCCTGGCCTGGGAGTCTCGATCGCAAATACGGTGGGTCCGACAGAGTTGGACGTAGAAAGTATAGAAATCATTCCTGGGGCCTCTTCAGCATTATATGGATTGAATGCACTTAATGGTACCTCCAATATGATCACTAAGTCTCCTTTTCTATACACCGGATTCAGTCTCTATCAGCAAGTCGGTTTAAATCATGTAAATAGCTCTGATTTCGATCCAAAAACATTTAATCAAACTGCACTTCGCTATGCTCATAAAATCAATGAAAAATGGGCCTACAAAGTAAATTTTGGATGGATTAGAGGTACAGATTGGGTGGCAAATAGCTCCGAGGAACTGAGTCCCAACTCCAATCAATCCACTGGATTATTTGGCGAAGAAAATCCAGGCTCCGATCCACTGAATTCCTATGGAAATGAAAACCAAAACCGCAAAAATCTAACATTGGCAGATGGTAAACGATACGAAGTACGGAGAACAGGCTATTATGAAATAGATCTTGTAAATAAAGACTATCAGGTAGGTAACATCAAAGCTGATGCAGCAATCCATTTCAAACCTAATGAAAAAACTGAAGCCTCCTATGCTTACAGAATCGGTTCTACAGACGCGATATACCAAAGAGGTAACCGAATCAGACTTGACAATTATCAAATACAGCAACACAAACTGGCGCTTAAAGGAGACAACTATTTTTTACAAGGCTATCTCACCAAAGAGCATACCCTTGATTCCTACAACCTCCGCCCAATTGGAGAGAATATGGATAGAGTCTTCAAGTCTGACCAAAATTGGTATGCTGATTACACCAATGCGTATAATCAATCATATCTTCAAAATCAAGATCCAGCCAAATCTCACTCATTAGCCCGCGCAGCAGCAGATGCAGGAAGATTGCAATCAGGCACCCTGGAATTTGATCAAAAACTAAATGAACTGTCGCACATAAATAACTGGGATACAGGCGCTCAATTGATCATGGAGCATAGTTTCTACCATGTTGAAGGCCAATATGATTTCAAAAATCTCGTAAAATCCGTGGATATTTTGGTTGGAGCTGATTTCAGGGATTTCAACATTCATCCTGAGGGCAACAGTTTTAGTAATCCAATTGGTGAAGATCCATTCGCTACACTTCACTACAAAAAAATTGGTGGCTTTGCGCAAATTAGCAAGCGGTTTTGGGAAGAAAAGTTGAAGGTTATTGCCTCTGGAAGATTGGATAAAACTCAGTATTTCGAGACGAAATTCAACCCCAGAATAGCCGCAGTTTTTTCCCCGAATGAACAGCATCACATTAGAGCATCTATTCAAAATGGATTCAGATTCCCTACTCTTTTTGAGGCATTCAGTACGGTAAACAATGGTGGAGTGATTCGTTATGGAGGTTTGGAGTTGATGTCAAAGGATCAGCAACTTTTTGAAAATTCATACTTACGCAGTTCCGTCGATGCATTTCAGCAAAAAAACACAGCAGATATCAACAATGGAACTCCAAGTCAAGATGCGGTAATAAATAATTCAGGAATGTTGATCAGAAACGAATATACTTATTTGGTACCGGAAGAAATTAAAGCAATTGATGTGGGATACAAGGCTAGCATGTTCGGCAACAGATTGTATCTAGATGCTGACTTTTACTATAACCAATACAAGAATTTCATAGATCAAATTGAAATTGCAGTTCCCAAGGTAGGGGAAATTGGGACGGACGAAGGTGGGATTGACCAAACCTGGTTTGAAATGGAAAACAACACCTTGCATACCCGATATCGTATGTGGACTAATTCAAAGAGCGTTTACCAAAATTTCGGATTCTCCCTTGGGCTTTCCTACAATTTCTTCCAGAAAATGGTTCTTTCAGGAAATTACAGTTTCGCACAGCTGAATAAGGTTGATGTCAGGGATAATGGACTGGAAACACCTTTTAACACACCTAAAAATATTCTGAATCTTACTATTTCAGACAGAGAATTGATGAAAAATGTGGGGTATAGTATCGCTTGGAGATGGCAAAGTGCTTTTGAATGGAATGCGCCACTGGCCAATGGAACAGTTCCAACCTACAATACTATTGACGCGCAAATTTCTTATAAATTCAAAGCAATTAAAACCGTCTTAAAACTTGGGGGAACCAACCTTCTGAATAAAAAATATACACAATACACAGGGGGGCCGGAGATCGGTGGATTCTATTACCTAGCTCTAACTTTAGATGGACTATTCAATCAGAATTAATAAGTCTCAACTAAAAAATACTTTCAAATAAAATATCCTGCTCTCAACACTTAATCTCTAATAAAATTAATTTAGTGGTGATCGGTTAGAATACGGGTTTTAATGGTGTACTTTCGGCAGCTCATTTTGGAATTCAACGTGCTTGGCTAAAAACATATCAAGTACATAATGGAAGAAGAAGAGATTCTAGAGCGAAATCAATTTGAAGAGCTAATTCAAGGCCTTATTGATCGTAAATATGGCTGTAGTAATAATTTCATTTTACCAAGTACCGTAACTGGCTTAAGAGACACCATTCAAAATCTCTCAGAAATGGGTAAAATGAAACTTGCTGGCGTAGGCAATGCATCTAGTAAAAAGCAGGACAATGAAATAAGAGGAGATAAAATAAATTGGATACAGGATACAAGCGTTAACCCATTTGAAATCATCTATTTAAAGAAAGTTGGGAAATTCATTGAACATTTGAACAAAACCTGCTTCACCTCTATTAAAAGTTTTGAAAGCCATTACGCGAATTATGAGAAAATGAGTTTCTACAAGAGACACATTGACCAATTCAAAAGTGAGAAAGGCAGAAAATTCTCCATCATCGTTTACCTAAATCAAGACTGGCAGGATCAGGATGGCGGTCAGTTATCTTTATATCCCGAAGAAGGAAAAGCACAAACTATCTCTCCTGTCGGAGGTAGAATTGTTTTTTTCAGAAGTGATGAAATGGAGCATGAAGTACACCCATCATCTACTAGGGATAGAAAAAGTATCGCTGCATGGTTTAAAAACTAGCTATTGCTTTAAAATATCTAACAAGGATCTAAAAATAAAAGACCGCGGCTTTCGCCACGGTCTTTTACAGTTGGACTTACTATTCTTGAGTATTACTTAGAGAACATAGTAAACATCCACATTCTCTTCTCAATATCTCCTACAAACTTGGTAAGCAAATCAGCGGTAGCAATGTCATCTGCTTCTTCTGCTACTTTAGCTGCTTTTCTATGTGACTGAGCCAAGCTTCCTAATCCGTCGATGACATGCTTTACGCATTCATCTCCATTGGAAACATCAGTAATTTCCTTGTGTATTGTGTTTTTCAAATAGTCGGAATAAGCATGCAAAGGCTTAAAACCTATAGTTACAATCCTTTCAGCTAGTTCATCGATATTTTCATAGAGCTGCGTATACAATTCCTCGAATTTGACGTGTAGGTCAAAGAAATTTTCACCTTTCACATTCCAGTGAAATCCTCTTACATTTTGATAAAAGATATGATAATCAGAAAGAAGATCATTCATTTTATCTGATACATTTTTCATGGATTTAGTGTCCAACTTCAAATGATTCGCCAGAGTTGCTTTGTTAGTGGTACTCATATATAGTTCTGTTTAAGTTAAAATTACATTACTATAAGACCAAGTGGCGTGCCATCAAACTCACTTCCAAAGGATACACTTCATGAGATGCTCTTAAGCCTATTCTCTTTTGATTTATACAAAATACAGCGAATATTAGCTGGAAATACAGTTTTTCAGTCTTTGAAGCAAAAAAGGAAGTCAGAAAAAAATTCCCCACTTCGCTGAAGAAAAGGCACAAAAAAACCCGGAACAAAGTCCGGGTTGGGTGCATCTTTCATCCACTTTTTTACAAATCGTATTGCTTCATTTTATTGAAGAGCGTTTTGCGGTCAATACCTAATTGCTTAGCGGCTTGAGTCCTGTTATACTTAACTTCTTCCAGTACTTTTTTTAACACTTCGGCTTCGGCTTCTGCAGCGGCATCTTTCAAGTTTAATGGCATTTTGCCGGCCTTACTTTCAGATTTTTCTGCATCAGAGTCCCAAGAATTAAACTTCTGTGCATAAACAATTTCTGGAGGAAGCGCAGAAACAGACATTTTACCACCATCTGTTAAAAGAGTTGCTCTTCGGATCACGTTGAGCATTTCTCGCAGGTTACCAGGCCATGGATATTCTTTAAATACTTCCATTACTTGCTCATCAAAGCCAAAGACCTTCTTATTTAATTCCGCATTAGAAAGTTCCAAGAAATGATAAGAAAAGGCTTCGATATCTGCTTTCCTATTTCTCAATGGTGGAACTGTAATACTAAATTCATTGAATCTGAAGTATAAATCTTCTCTAAATTTACCCGCAGAAACAGCCTTTCTCAAATCTTCATTGGATGCAACTAAGATTCGCACATCAATGGATTTATCTTTGGTTCCACCTATTCTTCTCAGTTTTCGCTCCTGAACCAATCTAAGCAGACCAACCTGAGTTTCATACGTTAAGTTGGCGATTTCATCCAAAAATATTGTACCACCGTCCGCAAGTTCAAACTGCCCTGGCTTCTCAGCCAATGCTCCTGTAAATGCGCCTTTTTCATGCCCCCAAAGTTCACTACCAGCAAGCTCCTTTGTAAGTGCACCGCAATCCACCGCTATAAAAGGCTTACCTGCACGCTCACTTTGATCATGAATAGTTCGCGCAATATTTTCCTTACCAGCACCACTTTCTCCATAGATTACCACACTAAGGCTTGTCGGTGCAACTAATGAAACTTCCTTATATAGTTTTTTAGATTCGGCTCCACTTCCTTTGAGGTATTTAGAATCAGATTTTTGTGATTTAGAATCTGATTCCTTCTTCAGCTCAGAAGCTTTGGTGAAGGTCTGCGTATTGGATTTACCAGCCTTTGAAGCCGTTAATGCTCGTTCTATCAGGTTAATAATCTCATCAGGAATTAGTGGCTTGGTTACATAATCGAATGCACCATTTTTGATCACTTCCACCGCAATTTTCACATCTGCATATCCAGTTATGATTGCTACCTGAGTCCCAGGAGAGATTTCTCTTACTTTCATCAGTACATCCCTACCTTCCATGTCCCGCAATTTGAAATCACAGAAAATCAGATCAAAAAAAGTCTTTTTAACCATATCTAGGCCATTTTTCCCAGAGATGGTTGTCTCTACTTCATACCCCTTTTTAGTTAGAAATCGCTCTAAAAGCTGACAGATATCTATATTGTCATCAATTACTAGAATCTTAGCCATGATATTAATTGGTATTGTTTGAATTGATTAATTGCTTCTGAACCACTTGGTCCAGACGCGCAATGTTAAAAGGTTTGCTTAGAAAATCTAAGGCACCATATTGTATAGCCTCCATCTTCACTTCTTCATGATCAAAAGCACTCATCATAATTACCTTGGACTTGAGTTTACCAGAATTAATATGTCTGAGTTCGAGTAAACCGTTCCCATCCGGAAGGTTTACGTCCAAAAATACCAATTCGGGTTTAGATTGAATAAATAACCTTCTTCCTTCTTCAAGAGTACCCGCAGATAAAACAGAAAAGCCATTTTTTCTTAGAAACCTGGATAAAAGGGCTCTTATCTCTGGCTCGTCATCTATCACTAGAATTTGTTTATTCTTCATCACATAGTCATCTACTCTCTTGATATTGAAAATCGGATTCATTTATTAAATTGAAAATCGAATTGGTTTAAAAATTGGCAAATAGAAAAGGTGCCGCTAAAGGCCGCACCTTTTCATTTTCTAAACCTATTACTTTACTTCACTTTATCTACTTTATCTTTCGCTGACTGAAGGGCAGCTTTTGTAGCATCCAGACCTTCAGATTTTGCATCTAAAATTTTTACTTTCAAATCGCCAAGCAAGGATTGAAAATCTCCAAGGAGGCTATTCAATTTTTCTTTTTGTGGGCCAAAATCGTCCTTATTCTTATAAAGATACGCTCCTACTAGGGCGCCGGTAACAAGTCCGCTTAGCCAAAGTGTTTTATTTGCTGCTGATTTAGTCATTGTCGTGTGTTTTGTGGTTGTAAATACATTAAGCTGTGAAGATCAATTTAAATTAATTTCTAAAATCAAGGAAAATTTTGATCTTCTAAAATTCTGCGAATTTTCTATCTAGTTGGTTGGTTTAGAATTTCAACTTACTTTGATCCAAAATAAATTAATTCATGAATTCACCTTCTAGACTCCCCTACCTGAGATCAATCTGAATAATACAGCGATCACTGCTAGAACTAATAGCACGTGAATTAATCCTGAGGCACTGTAAGCAAAAACTCCTACTAGCCATCCAATAAGAAGAATTACGGCGATGAAATACAATAAAGAACTCATAGTTTTGATGTTTAGGTTGTGTGATTTATTTAGAAGATATTAACCAACACCTATGCCTCAAAAAAGAATAATTAGTAAAATCAAGCCTAAATGAGTCAATTAGGCATTTAAAGCTTGTTTAGCTATACAGATCAAAACAAAAACTCACTATATACGAGTAATTAATTCCCCAATTATGGGAAATAAAAATGAAAAACGACAAGAAACCATCTATTCACCAAGTCAAAGTTTATTCAATAGTTACAATCATTCTTATAATTGTAGGAAGTGGAATTTCCTATTGGACGGCAAATCGAATCGAGTACTATACAATGGCAGTAATGCACACTTCAGAAGTACTTCAAAGGACGGATGAACTCTATTCCAGTATTTTGGAAAGGGAAACAAATATTAGAGGTTTCGTAATTACTGGAGATAAAGCGTTTTTGACATACTATAGTCAATCAAATATCGATGCTGAACTCCTGCTAACTCAGCTGCAAGCATTAACCATGGATAACGCTCAGCAGCAAAATAATATTGAAGAACTTAGAGGCCTCATAAATGCCCGAGTGAGAACTTTTGATGCAACTATATCTTATATGCAAGAGCACGGTGACTTAGAGGGATTCTTAGACAGTACACGTGTGAATAATGCTATTGTAGGTTACCAAATGGTAAAAGAAGTAGTCAGGCACATTAACGATGTTGAAAATGAACTATTCAGAGAAAGAAACGAGAGCTTACTTAACAATATCAATGCTCTTCCCTTTATAGTTGGACTCATTTCTGTCTTCTCTATTACTATAGGAATTGTGACTTTCTTCTCTATATATCAGTACAATAAAGCCCAGCTAGAGGCAAATAAAGAGATATCTCTTTATCAAAACAAGATGAAGGACCAGATCAAACTCCTGGATGATTCAAATAAAGAGCTTGAGCAATTTGCCTATGTCGCCTCACATGATCTGCAAGAGCCACTTCGAAAGATTTCTGCTTTTTCAGATCTTCTTAATGAGCAATTTGCTGACAAATTAGAAGGTGAAGGAACCCTGTATCTCCAGCGGATCACAGCTGCTTCTGTAAGAATGAGAAGATTGATTACTGACTTACTGGAATACAGCAGAGCAGGAAGAGTGGAAGTAGATAAAATAACTACTGTAAAACTCTCAACTATCATTTCTGGAATTTTAGAAGATTATGAAATAGCAATAGAAGAAAGATCCGCAAAAATCACAGTGGATAAGCTGCCAAAAGTCAAAGGAACTGACACAGAATATCGACAGGTTTTTCAAAATCTCATCTCCAATTCACTTAAATTTTCCAACCCAGATTCAAGTCCCGAAATCACTATTTCTTCAGAAAGTGCAAGTGAAGAATTTCTTGAAAATTTCCCCAAGCTGGATCAAAATTTAAAATACCATTTAATAAAGGTGAGTGATAATGGTATAGGCTTTGCAAAAGAACATTCAGAAAAGATATTCTCCATTTTCCAACGCTTGCACGGAAAGATGGAATACGAAGGAACTGGTATTGGTCTTTCTATAACACGTAAAATCATTGAGAAAAACGGTGGAACCATTTTCGCAGAAAGCAGCCCTGGAAATGGATCCGTTTTCAATATTATTTTACCAGAATTAAAAAATTAAATCTTAGCGGGTTCAACTTTTGAATTCATTATTTTCTTAACAAAATCATAGTTACCTTTTCATTTATTTTAACAGTATTTCGTCATAGACTCTATGCTCATGTCATTCGAGAAACCAATACAAATCCTTGTCGCAGAAGATGACGAAGATGATAAGCTTTTGATTCTAAAAGCTTTTGAACGAACCTTACCAAAGGAGAAGGTTACATGTGTAGAAGATGGTGAAGCTCTTATAAAATACCTTAAGAGATGCCCCCCTTTCGACGATTTAATTAAATATCCCAAACCCGATATTATTCTTCTGGATCTTAATATGCCGCGTAAAGATGGCAGAGAAGCTTTGGCCGAAATTAAAAGTAACGACGAGCTAAAATCTATTCCTGTGATAATTTTCACTACATCAAATAGTGCGGATGATATTCAGGTAACTTATAAAATGGGCTCTAGCAGTTACATTACCAAGCCTGGTTCGTTTGAGGAACTTGTCAGAGTTACAGAAGAAATTGAAAATTATTGGTCTAAAACCGTTTTGTTGCCTCAGTAAAGATTGCCATGTTCTCTAATCAAAAATTAAAGATTCTATATGTAGATGATGATCCAGATGATTTATTTCTGGTAACGAGTTTACTGAAAAGAATCAACGACGTACATTATGAAATCGATGGTGCCACTAGTATAGAGGAGGCCATACCCAAACTGGATCAGAGTTTCGATCTTTTTCTGGTGGATTATAGACTGGGAAAAGATACAGGTCTAGAGCTAATCAGTGAGATAAAAGCCATCAAAAAACATGCACCTGTGATCATGCTCACAGGTATGAATTCAGGAAATATAGATCGCGAAGCGCTCAATCTCGGCGCATCAGATTACCTGGTAAAAGGGGAATTCGATGCGAATTCTTTGGACAGAACACTTAGATACGCTATCCGAGATGCCAAATTGATGGAATCTTTGGCGAGCGCCGCAGTTAAGTTCCGTTCCATATTTGAGCTGGCTAGTGATCCTTTTCTTTTGATGGATGATGAGGGAGAAATCTTAGAAGTAAATCCTGCATTTCAGAAGAAATTTGGTCTTTCTGCCTATGAACCGAATTCTGAGAAAAGCTATTCTTTTAAAAAATTATTGACCGAAGACGCTTCCCGCCAGGAATTAGACACCCTTTTTGCCAACGGGCAAGAAATCTACGACTTAGAGGCATTAATGACGATAGAAAATGGTCAGACTATCAATAGTTTAATTAGTATAGTAAAACAAGACACCAGTATATTTCAAGTCCTTATCAAGGATCTAAGTGCAATCAAAGCAAAAGAAGAGGAAGAATTGAATCTTAAAAAATTCTCCTCCACAGGCAGAATTGCAAGAATACTGGCGCACGAAGTGAAAAATCCACTAACTACGATACTACTTTCTGCGGACCAACTTACCTTAGAGCTTCCTGAAGAGGTGCTAGCAGAAAGTGGAGACTTGATAGATGTCATCCGCAGAAACTGTGATCGGATCAATCATCTAGTCACTCAATTGCTGGATAGCACAAGGTTCTCGGAATTGGACTCCAAAAGCCATTCGATTAATGACCTGTTGGATCAAGCTTTAGAGCATGTTCAGGATAGAATTGACTTGAAGGAAATTGCTATAATCAAACAATACCAAACCGATATTTGCTCAATAGAAGTAGATGGTGAAAAAGTGAAAATTGCATTGATCAACCTTATCGTAAATGCAATAGAGGCTATGGAGGATAAGGCTGGAAAGCTTATACTTAAAACAAGTGTAAAGGGAACTCAATGCCGAATCGAAATTAAAGACAATGGAGAGGGAATTCCTAAGGAGAACTTGGAGCGACTATTTGAACCTTTCTTTACCAGCAAACCTACCGGCTCTGGCCTTGGACTCATAAACACTCAGAATATTATTCTTAGTCACGGAGGTTCTATTCGAGTAAAAAGTGAGTTGGGTAAAGGAACTTCCTTTACCATTTTATTTAATCTGCCGAGCTAAGACAAAGTATTCTTTAGATTTATGATCCTTTCAAACCGATAATTTGAAAGGATTTTTTACTTTAAAGCAACAGTAAACTTAATCTTATGTATTGTTTAAAAGTTCTTGCGTGTGTTGTACTTGCTTTTGGCTCCCAGTTTACCTGTTTCTCACAGAACAAGCCCATCAAACTACTTCCGGAAAACCCTCACTATTTTGAGTATAAAGGAAAACCTCTTGCCCTCATCACCTCAGCAGAGCATTATGGAGCAGTGTTGAATGCCGATTTTGACTATGAAAAATATCTCCGCACACTTCATGAGGAGGGAATGAATTATACGCGAATCTTTATGGGGAGCTATTTCGAAATTCCTTCAAAGAGCTTCTCCATAAAGCAAAATACCCTCGCACCTAACATCAATAAAGTCCTAACTCCATGGTTATCCAAAACAGAAAACGGCACTTTAAAATACGACTGGAGCACAACCAACCTTGCATATTATGAGCGCTTGGCAAAATTCATGAAGCTCGCTGAGGAATTGGATATTATCATCGAAGTCACGCTTTTTTCTTCCATTTACAATGATGATCACTGGGTAATGAACCCACAAAACCCAAAAAATCGGGTAGGTGGAAAAAACACACTAGACAGAAAATTAGTCCATACCCTAGAAAATGGAGCATTATTGGAATTGCAAAAAGATTACGTTTCTAAATTGGTAAAAGAATTAAATGAGTTCGACAATTTCTTCTTCGAAATCCAAAATGAACCTTGGTCCGACAGACCCACCGCAGCTGTAAATATTGCAAACACCTATGCCCTGGATGGGCCAAACTGGCAAGTCAAGGTGGATTTGGCAGATGATAAATCACTTGAATGGCAGGATGAAATTGCTAAAACGATCGTGAATACCGAAGCTACACTTCCACAAAAACACCTGATCGCGCAAAACTACTCCAATTTCAAAGCGCCAATACCTACCGTATCTGAACACATATCCATTTTAAATTTTCACTACAATTGGCCTGAGTCAGCTACCTGGAACTACCACTATAATAAGGTTATTGGATTTGATGAGTCAGGATTTGCTGGCTCCGAGGATATGGTTTACCGAAGACAAGCTTGGGCATTTATGCTCTCTGGAGGTGGGTTATTCAATAATCTGGACTATTCCTTTTTTGTAGGAAAAGAAGATGGAACTGGCGACAATGAGGCTCCAGGAGGAGGAAGTACAACGCTGAGAAAAGAATTGAAAATCCTTTCTGATTTTATTCATAGTTTGAATCTAAACCAAGTTAGGCCTTCAAATGAAAGTGTTATCGGAAGTCCAGGAATGCTTTCATTTACTCTAAAAGATGGCAGTGGAGGTTACGCTATTTATCTAGTCGAAGCAGGTAAATCCGAATCAACTATCACTATTGAAGCATCAAATGGAACAATCTATACTTTTGAGACGATGAATACAAGGACAGGAGAAATCAACAACCTACCAGCTTCATCGCTAGTAACCAATGGAAAAATAACTATTCCTATCACGCTTCAAAATGGTGAACTAGTTCTCCGTGTTCATTTAGCTATGGCAAGGAAATGATAGAATTCCAAGGGAAATTAGCAGCTTTTGAGTTTAACCATTGGCAATTCCACATCCCCATTTCGGATGATATTTCTAGCCAGATGATGGACAAAAACCATCGGCGGGTTTTAGTATGGATAAAGAATGAAGGCCCATTTCATATGGCCTTGATGAAAGCAAAAGAATATTGGTACGTCTTGGTAAATCAAGAACTCCGAACACGCTTGAAGCTAGATGAAAAGAACTCTTTTCCAGTTAAAATAGATAGAGATCACAGCGAATACGGCCATGAAATGCCGGAGGAACTTCAAGTACTCATGGACCAAGATGAGGAAGGCGCTCTTTATTTTAAAAAGTTAACACCTGGCAAGCAACGCATGATGGTGTATACTGTCACAAAAGTTAAAAGCCCGGAAAGTAGAATGAAGAAAGCGTTGGCAATTATTCATCATCTCAAACTCACTAAAGGAAAGCTAGATTACAAGCAACTCAACGAATTAATTAAATATTACAATAAGTTATAGGAATCATTCGATGCCTTAGTTGACATTTTGTATTTTAGACTTTACTCAATTTTTCCCCTATAATGAAGAAACTGCCAGAAATAAACTGTGATTTAGGTGAAGGCATGCCAAACGAGAACGAGATCTTTCAATTCATTGATACTGCCAGTATCGCCTGTGGAGGGCACTTTGGGGATGAGAACACTATAAATGAAAGTTTAGAATTGGCTTTGAAATACAAGAAAAAAGTAGGTGCTCATCCCTCCTATCCAGACCAAAAGCATTTTGGAAGGAAGACAATGAAGATCTCCGAGAAAGAGTTGAAAAAGTCAATTTTGATTCAAATACTAAAATTTGAGCAATTGGCAGAGAAATCCGGGACTCCAATGGATCATATCAAATTCCATGGAGCTTTATATAATGAAGCTGCTGCTGACCCCGAAATGGCAGATACCCTAACTGATTTCATAGCCAATCACTTCCACAATACCCCGATATTCGCGCCTCCACATTCTCAGTTGGAAAAGTACCTCAAGCAAAAGAATTTGCATCAACGAGTAGAGGTTTTTGGGGACAGAAGGTACTTGGATAATTACCAATTGGTTCCAAGGTCTGTATTTGGATCTCATTTGATTTCAGAAAGTGAGATCTCACCTCCGCTGAAATCCCTTCTCGAAAATGGCTATTTGCTATCTGACTCGGGAAAAAAGCTTCCCTTCAATCCAGATACTATATGCTTTCATGGAGACAATCCAGGAATACATGAATTTTTACCGAGCATCAGAAAAAAATTCTGGACATGAAACCCAAGTTCCGGCAAATCTCCCCATTGATTGGTGAATTTGAATGGGATGCCGAAATTTCAGATCATCTTCTACAACAGCAATTAGCCTTCAAATCATTGCTGGAGATAAACTACAGCTCAGAAATATTGGAGCTTCGAATGGGATACAAAACCTTATCGATTTTGCTTTCAACACCTCTAAAAGAATTGGATCTAGAAAAGTCTTTGGGGTCAATAAATCTGGAAAAATCAACCAAATCGCTACCTGAGAAAATCTGGCAAATCCCGGTTTGTTATTCTAAAGATACTGGACGTGATCTGGAAGCTTTGGCAATAGCAAAAAGCTTGTCGATCGAAGAATTAATAAACTTGCACTCCCAACCACTGTACCGACTTCATTTCTATGGATTTCTACCAGGATTCATGTATTTGAATGGACTTCCCAAAGCCCTAAATACTCCGAGAAAAAGTGTGCCTGATCGAGAAGTCCCCATTGGTTCCGTTGCCATCGGCGGTTCACAAACTGGCATTTATCCATCGTCGAGTCCCGGCGGATGGCATTTGATTGGACAGACTCCAGTTGCTCTTTTTGATCCTAAACTTGACAAGCCTGTCTTTGCGGAAGTTGGAGAAAGGATCGAATTGACACCAATAACTTTCTTGGAATTTGAACGCCTGAAAAGGCATCCACAACATCCAAAATTCAGATGATACGGGATATTGGCTATCTGAAAATCTTAAAATCTGGACCGGGAACTTCTATTCAAGATAGAGGGAGAATAGGTTTTGCATCCTATGGTGTTCCCACTTCCGGAGCATTAGATCAGCGCTCTTTCAATTGGGTGAATCACTTACTTCAAAACCAAAAAGATGCTGCTGCTTTGGAAATTTGCCAGCCAGGATTAAAAATTCTCTTTGATGCACCTACATTAATTTGCCTAGCTGGAGCTAGGTCTGATATCAGGCTCAATGGTAGTTTAATATCAAGCTTCGGGATCATAGAAATAAGGGGAAATGATGAATTAGAAATTGGAACATTTCATCAAGGTTCTATTCTTTATCTAGGGATTAAGCATGGCTTTCAAACTGAAAAAATCATGAATTCCAGAAGTTGGTATCAAGGAATAACCGAAGAAGGGTTTGCTAAAAAAGGACTAAAAATTCCATTTTTCACCAATCAGGAGGTTCCAAAAAATACAGCTTCAAAAGTAAAATGGGATTTTAATTGGACTCAGAGCAAAGTCATAGAAGTATATCCTGGCCCTGAATGGGAATTACTACCTACTATTTCTCAAGAATTCTTGGAACCTAAAGAGTTCAGCATTTCTTCCCTCAAAAATAGGATGGCAATTCAATTGGTAGAACTTCTGCCAAATTCTTTGCCTGAAATGGCAACAGCACCAGTTTTTCCAGGTACAGTTCAATTAACTTCTGGAGGAAAACTGATTGTCCTGATGAAAGACGCGCAAGTCACTGGAGGATATCCCAGAATTCTACAGCTCGAAGAACAGGCAATTTCGATTCTCGCTCAAAAAAAACCACAGGAAAAAATAAAGTTTTCCCTGAAAACATTCTCCTAAAAAAACGGCTTTCCCTCTTGAGGAAAGTCATTTTCCCTATTATCTTACACTTTTACTTTGACAATAGACCAGATGGATAATAGCTTAAAAGAACAAATTATTGGACAGGGAATGAACCCTGATACCGTAGCACAACAAATTCAACATTTCGAAAACGGCTTTCCCTTTTTAAAAATCACCGCCCCTGCCACGCCAGGAGACGGCATCAAGGTGTTGACTGATAAAGAGTTGAACCATCATCTTGCGACTTATCCTGAGAAGGCTGCTCAGATAGAGGTTTTGAAATTTGTACCTGCGAGTGGAGCTGCCTCACGGATGTTCAAGGATCTTTTCGCTTTTCTAGAAGGAGATGGGGATATAAGCAAATCTGCGTTTGTACAGAAATTCATGAATAACATCGAGAAATTTGCCTTCTACGAGGATCTGGATGAAGTCTTGGAAAGTCAGGGAAGTAGCATATATCATGCGCTAGACACCAAAGATTATAAAAGCATTTTGGCAGCGCTACTTTTGGATGAAGGCTTAGGCTATGGAAACTTGCCGAAAGGCTTATTGAAATTCCATCGTTATAAAGATGGACGAAGAACTCCTGCTTATGAGCATCTGATCGAAGGAGTTCAATATGCAATTGGAAAAGGATCGATAGTAAAAATACATTTCACAGTTTCTCCGGAGCATGCTCCAAAATTCAAAGCTGAAATAGAGAAAATTCTACCTGGAATTGAGAAAGAATTCGGAGTAAATTTCGAAATCAGCTACTCTCAGCAGAAGAAATCTACGGATACCATTGCCGTAAATACAGATAACAGCCCATTTACTGAAGAGGATGGCAGTATACTCTTCAGACCAGCTGGTCATGGAGCTTTACTGGAAAACCTAAATGAGGTTTCTGCAGATCTGATCTTTATCAAAAACGTGGATAATGTAGTTCCTGATCGCTTAAAAGACGAAACTAAAACCTACAAAATGGCAATAGGTGGAATGCTGCTGGAAGCTCAGGAAAAAGTCTTTGAGGCCCTACATGCGCTGGATAAGGAAGAAAATGAGGAATCAGTGTCAAAAGCAGAAGACGTATTGACACAAGCTTTGGGAGTGAAAGTACCGGAAGATTTTTCACACCTCTCCATTGAAGCAAAAGCAGCCTTTCTAAAAGTCAAACTCAACCGTCCAATTCGTATATGTGGAATGGTGAAAAATACTGGAGAGCCTGGCGGAGGTCCTTTTTGGGTCAAAGAAGAAGATGGATTCCAATCACTTCAAATCTTAGAAACTGCCCAGATCGACCTGAATGATCCAGCATCAAAAGAGCATTTCAACGCAGCAACGCACTTCAATCCGGTTGATTTGGTATGTGCTACCAGAAATTACAAAGGTGAGTCTTTTGACTTGCTACAATACAGAGATATGATGACTGGATTTATCACGGAGAAATCCAAAAGTGGCAAAGACCTTAAAGCCCTGGAACTACCTGGACTTTGGAATGGTGCTATGTCAGGCTGGAATACCATCTTCGTGGAAGTTCCGCTGATTACTTTCAATCCTGTGAAGACAGTGAATGATCTTCTAAGAGACGAACATCAATAAAAGTTAAAAAGCTGAAGTCTAAAATCTGAAATTTTCAGATTTTAGACTTCAGCTTTCAGCTTTCTGAATTTACTCTTCTTTTTTCCCTTCGTACAAGTCGTACTTTAGTAAGCGGCAGTCAATAGTTCCGTTCCAGAATTCTATCCTTCGGTTCGCCTTTAAACCTATTTTTTTAGCCAATTCTAGATTTCCTGTAAAAATATACCCTCTATATCCAGCACATTTCTGCTTTAGGAAATCCCCCATTCTCTTATAAGTAATTTCCAATTCATCGTTCTCCCCTAGCCTTTCGCCATATTCTGGGTTGAACATGATCACGCCGCGTGGTCGTTCAGGTATTTCGGTTTCTGCAAAATCACAAACCTGAAATTCTATCATGTGATCCACTCCTGCTGTGATTGCATTTTCCTGTGCAAAAGAAATCGCTTGAAGAGAAATATCAGAGGCTATGATCTTGAGATCAGGAAGCTCCATGATTTTACTTTCGAGCTTCTTTTTCTTTGCTAAAAAAGCCTGCTCATCATATCCCAAAATATGATGGAACGAATAATGGTCTCTGTAAAGCCCCGGATAACGTTTAGTTGCCATCAGCGCAGCTTCGATTGCCAAAGTCCCGGACCCACACATAGGATTGATAAAAGGAACTCGGGTATTCCATTCTGTAGCATAAATCGTCGCTGCCGCCAAAGCTTCCATCATCGGTGCTTTTCCAGGAATCTTACGATAGCCATGCTTGGCTAAGGTATCTCCAGAAGTATTGATGTATACCGAACACTGGGTTTCTTTCCAATAAACCTGAAAAACCAAGCCATTAAAATCTGAACCAGAATCCGGTCTGCGTCCTTTCAACTCCCTGAAACGATCCACAATCGCATCTTTCACCTTGACATTTACAATCAATGGAGTCGTGATACTTTCATTTTCTGCAACAGAATTTACCGAGAAATACCCATCAACATCCAGGTAATCTTCCCAGGCAATCGCTTTGAATCTGCGATAGATATCATCGGCATTTCTTAGGTAAAAAGATTTGATTTCATACAATACTTGGGAAGCTGTGCGCAGGTATAAATTAAGGTCCATGCATTCCTCCATGGTAGCCCTAAGTTCTATGCCTGTTCTGGTGACAGATTCAGGTACGAATCCAAGTTCACGAACTTCCTTTTCCAAGTAAGAAACTGAGCGATCCTTACAGGTAACAAAAACTTTTCCTTTGAGATTAAAATCAAGCATGCGCAAAAGTAACAAATCGAGCACAACTAAAAGTGATGCGAAGTAATGATTATTCCCAGCGAGATTCTCCCGAATCAATTTCGGCATAAGCTACCTCAGCACTAATCATCAAAAAATAAGAAGAGGAAAGATCAAGGGAATGAATTCATTGATCCTTCAGCGTTGATATTCATCAATTTCGGAGGATAAACTCGCAAACGATTGCGTAACTTAACAGAATTGGGTTTGCTGCACTGATAGTAAATCTTGAATTTTAGAATGAAAAAACAACACCTCAATTTTATGAAATACAACCGAAATATGCTCGCGGTTTTAATTACATCAATGGCTCTTGTCAGTTGCGCTGGCGAACAAAAGGCAGATGATGGCTGGACTGATTTATTTAACGGAACCGACTTAACTGGCTGGAAAACAGTAGCTGGAACAGCAACATTTGAAGTAGTTGATGGTACTATTGTGGGATCATCAGTCGCCGATTCCCCTAACACATTCCTGATCACAGAAGAAACTTACGGAGACTATATTTTGGAACTTGATCTCAAGATCGAGCATCTTTCAAGTAACTCTGGAGTTATGACCCGTGGACAATATGACCCAGCAGCAAGAGAAGGTAAAGGTCTTGTATATGGTTATCAGATAGAAGCCGATCCTTCGGAAAGAGCATGGTCAGGTGGATTATATGATGAAGCAAGAAGAGGATGGTTATACCCTTTGGATCTTAACCCTGAAGCAAAATCAGCTTTTAAAATGGGGGAATTCAATCATTACAGAATTGAAGCTATAGGTGATGAGATTAAAACTTGGATCAACGGTCAGCCTGTAGCCTATGTAGTAGATGATATGGACAAAACAGGATTTATCGGTCTACAGGTACATAGCATTCGGAATGCTGAAGATGCAGGCAGAAAGACATCCTTTAAAAATGTGAAGATTCAAACTGAGAACCTTGAATCTATGCCATTTGACAAAGATATTTTTGTTGTAAACAATCGTTTAAACTCCTTGACTGATTATGAGACAAGCAATGGATGGAAATTGCTTTTCAACGGTCAAAATTCCGAAGGATGGAGAGGAGCCTATAAGGAAACATTCCCAGAATCTGGCTGGTCTGTAAACGAAGGAGTTTTGAATATTGCTGCTTCTGATGGTGGGGAATCCACTAATGCTGGAGATATCGTCACTACGGAACAATTTTCTGCTTTTGACTTAGCTTTTGATTTCAAATTAACAGAAGGTGCTAACTCTGGAGTGAAGTATTTTGTGACGTTGTCAGAAGGAAATAAAGGTTCTGCCATTGGTCTTGAATATCAGGTTTTGGATGATGAAAAGCATCCAGATGCAAAAATGGGCAGAGATGGCAATCGTACTTTAGCTTCTCTTTATGACTTGATCAAAGCGGACAAACAGCCGAGATTTATTAAGCCAATCGGAGAATGGAATAAAGGACGGGTGGTTGTGACTCCAGACAATAAGGTGGCTCATTACCTAAATGGAGTGAAAGTTGTAGAGTATGTACGTGGATCTCAGGAATTCCGTGACTTAGTGGCCATTAGTAAGTATGCGAAATGGGAAAACTTTGGGGAAGCTCCTGAAGGTCATATCTTGCTTCAAGATCATGGAAACGATGTTAGCTTCAAGAACATCAAGATCAAGGAGTTAAAATAAACACCCAAAATAATCATGAAAAATAACAGAAGAGAATTTATCAAAAAATCTACTGCTGCTACTTTAGGCTTCTCAGCTTTGGGTTCTGCTGCTTTCACAGCAAAATCGTATGCAAATATTATCGGGGCAAATGATCGATTAAATGTCGCGATAGCCGGATTAGGCAGACGATTAGGTGCGTATTATGAACCAATCGGACTGAAATCCAGCAATGTGAATCTTATGTATCTCTGT
>TARA_R110002020_G_scaffold473875_1_pt1 | contig 41674 bp, 36 predicted proteins | sample TARA_R110002020 | Tara Oceans TARA_R110002020 (sample SAMEA4396489) | marine metagenome | biome: Westerlies Biome; feature: [MES] marine water layer (ENVO:01000295) within the mesopelagic zone...; material: water (ENVO:00002006), including particulate matter (ENVO:01000060) such... | reverse complement strand
AGCCCGCGCGCAGCGCGGGCTGGTGGCGGCACACTTACCGGGCGATGATCACTTAGCTGCGGACCAACTTCTCATAGGCTTCCGCGATCTCACGGGTGAGCGCACCGACCTCGAAGGTATGCTCGCCAATCTGGCCCACCGGAGTCACTTCTGCGGCAGTGCCGGTCAGCCAGCACTGCTCGAAACCCGGCAATTCTTCGGGCATGATGTGCCGCTCGTGCACCGTCACACCACGATCGCGCAGCATGCCGATAACCGTCTGGCGGGTGATGCCATTGAGGAAGCAGTCCGGCGTGGGCGTATGCACTTCGCCGTCCTTGACGAAGAAGATGTTGGCCCCCGTCGCCTCGGCCACATAGCCGCGGTAGTCATACATCATTGCGTCAGAGCACCCTTTGGCTTCCGCCGCGTGCTTGGACATGGTGCAGATCATATAGAGGCCCGCCGCCTTGGCGTGGCTGGGGATCGTCTCGGGGCTGGGGCGTTTCCACTTGGAAATGTCGAGCTTTGCACCCTTCATCTTGGCATCGCCGTAATAGGCGCCCCACTCCCACGCAGCAATCGCCATACGCACAGGGTTGCGCGCCGACGCAACGCCCATGTCCTCACCCGCACCGCGCCATGCGACGGCACGGACATAGGCGTCCTTGAGGCCGGACGCGGCCAGCACCTCGGCTTTGGCAGCCTCAATTTCGTCCACGGAATAGGGGATTTCGAAGTCGATCATCTGGGCCGAGCGCTTGAGACGCTCCGAATGCTCGCGGCTTTTGAAGATCTTTCCGTTATACGCCCGCTCGCCCTCGAATACGGATGACGCATAGTGCATCGCATGGGTCAGGATGTGCACATTGGCGTCGCGCCATGGGATCATCTTGCCGTCCATCCAGATATGCCCGTCCCGGTCATCATATCCACCTGCCATTGTCTATTCCTCCAGAATCAACGAATTTACAAATATTGCGAAACAGCGACATATTGAGACATAAAGTTACGCAAAACTTGGGATTGCGTAGCCTTTCAGGGTTGGAGTGTCAACAACACTGACATAAACTGATTGCCGCAAATACGCAGGAGACACGGGCCATGGACAGACGGACATCGAGCGCCTCGACCGGTGAGGCGCTGCTTTTTCTCACCGATGAACAGCTGCGCCAAGGGATCGAGGCAATGTTCTTTGCCTATCGCGGATTTACCGCCGACCCCGACAGAATTCTGGCCGACATGGCCTATGGGCGCGCGCACCATCGGGCGATCCACTTCATCGGCCGCGCGCCGGGGACAACCGTGAACAACCTGCTCAATATATTGGGGGTAACGAAACAATCGCTCAACCGTGTATTGCGTACTCTCATCGCCGATGGTCTGGTGGAGAGCAAGGTGGGCCGACAGGACAAGCGCGAGCGTCACCTCAACCTTACGCAGGCAGGACGGACATTGGAACAGACACTCTCAGATGCCCAGCGCGCCCGCATGCGTGCTGCCTTCCGCGACGCGGGCCCCGAAGCTGTGGCGGGTTTTCGTACCGTTCTGGAGGCGATGATGGACAGCGAAATGCGGAGCAGCTACGGCAAACTGAAAGACAGCACATCATGAGCGCCGCTGACGCACACCTTCTGATTGTCGATGATGACGAGCGTATCCGCACGCTGCTAAAGAAATTCCTGATGCGCCATGGTTTTCTTGTCACGGCAGCACGTGATGCGGCCCATGCGCGCCGGATCCTGTCAGGGCTGGAGTTTGATCTGATCGTATTGGACGTGATGATGCCCGGTGAGGATGGCCTGAGCCTGACACGCGCGCTGCGCGAAACGATGGGCACGCCGATCCTGCTGTTGACCGCCAAAGGCGATACCGGGAACCGCATCGAAGGGTTGGAGGCGGGCGCGGACGACTATCTGGCCAAGCCGTTCGAGCCAAAGGAATTGCTGCTGCGGATCAACGCGATTCTGCGCCGGATGCCTGAGGCGACGCCTCTCCAGCTGGCGCCCAAGGTGCTGAATCTCGGTGCCATCCGCTATGACATCGAGAGAGGCGAGATGTGGCAGGGCGAGGCGTTTGTGCGACTGACCGCGACCGAAATACAGCTGATGAAGATCTTTGCCAGCAAACCCGGCGAAGCGCTGAGCCGCGCGAACCTTGTGGAAGAGCTGGGCCGGGACCGGGGACAGGCACAGGAGCGTGCAGTTGACGTGCAGATCACCCGCCTGCGCCGCAAGATCGAGGAAGACCCCAAACAACCGCGCTATTTGCAGACGGTTCGCGGGGCGGGGTATATGCTCGCGCCTGATTGAGAGCGCACAAGGGGGCCGCCCCCTTTGCCCTGAAGAGGTCATTCCACGGGGATATTCAAGACCAGAAGAAATAGGCAAATAGCTGCCACAGCTGCGCTGGCTTTGGGCCCGCCATGCCGGTATGGTCCGCCCGAGATTTGGCGGAAAGTGAGTATGATGAGCGATACACCCGTAAACGAGATGAGTTTCGAAGCGGCTATGGCCGAGCTTGAGGCGGTTCTGGGCAAGCTGGAGCGTGGAGACGTGGCTTTGGACGAAAGCATCACGCTCTACGAGCGCGGGGCGTTGCTGAAGGCGCGCTGCGAGGCGAAGCTGAAAGAAGCCGAAGAAAAGGTAGCCGCGATCACGCTGGACGCTGATGGCAACCCTGCCGGGCTGAAGCCGGTCGAAGGGCTGTAGCTTTGGACAGCTTTGCACGGGCGTTGTCTGATGCCGGGGCAATGGCCGCTGGGCGGATTGCTGCATCGCTGGACGGTACACAGGGGCCAATCCGCGACGCCATGATATATGCAACCACTGGCGGCAAAGGGCTTCGCGCGTTTTTGGTGTTTGAGACAGCGCGGCTGCACGGCGTCAGCGCACCGGATGCCGCTCCTGCGGCGGCCGCCATAGAGGCGCTGCATGCCTATTCGCTGGTGCATGATGATTTACCCTGTATGGACGATGACGATCTGCGACGTGGCCAGCCCACGGTGCATCGCAAATGGGATGAGGCGACAGCGGTTCTGGCAGGCGACGCATTGCACACGCTGGCGTTCGAACTGGTGGCGCAGGCCGGATGCGCCGATGCCGCGCGGTTGCAGTTGGTGCGCCGCCTTGCCCATGCGTCGGGCGTGCGCGGGATGGTGGGTGGTCAGGCCCTGGATATCGCCGCAGAGACAGCTGACACACCTTTGAGCCTGGCACAGATCACCACTCTGCAAGCGGGCAAGACCGGCGCGCTGATTGAATGGGCTGCCACAGCGGGGCCGGTGATGGCGCAGGCAGACACAACCGCACTGGGACAGTATGCGCGTGATCTGGGTCTCGCCTTCCAGATTGCCGACGATATCCTGGATGTCGAAGGGGATGCAGCCACCGTGGGCAAGGCCGTGGGTAAGGATGCCCATGCGGGCAAAGCCACATTCGTATCACTTCTGGGCCTTGATGGCGCCAGGTCGCGCGCACAAACGCTTGTGACCTCGGCCTGTGACGTACTATCTGGGTATGGTGCCGAGGCCGAAACGCTACGCGAAGCGGCCAAATTTGTGATACGGCGCAAAAGCTAGGATTGAAGTTATGACCGACACGCCCCACACCCCGCTGCTGGACCGCATCAAACGGCCCGCCGATATGAAGGGTCTGTCGGACCGTGAACTGACGCAGCTGGCGGATGAAGTACGCGCCGAAACGGTATCTGCGGTGTCTGTCACCGGTGGGCATCTGGGGGCCGGTCTGGGCGTGGTCGAGCTGACGGTTGCGCTGCATGCGGTGTTCGATACGCCGCGCGACAAGATCATTTGGGACGTAGGCCACCAGTGTTACCCGCATAAAATCCTGACCGAGAGGCGCGACCGCATCCGCACCCTGCGGATGGAAGGGGGCCTGAGCGGTTTCACCAAGCGCAGCGAATCGCCCTATGATCCCTTCGGTGCGGCACATAGCTCCACCTCGATCTCCGCCGCTCTTGGCTTTGCCGTGGCGCGGGATCTGGGCGGTGTGGTGCCCGAGGGTCTGGGCGATGCGATCGCGGTGATCGGCGACGGCTCCATGTCTGCCGGAATGGCCTATGAGGCGATGAACAACGCAGGCCACCTGAAGAAACGCATGATCGTAATCCTGAACGACAACGAGATGAGCATCGCGCCACCGGTTGGGGCAATGTCCGCCTACCTGAGCCGCCTTTACGCAGAAGAGCCATTTCAGGAACTGAAATCTGCCGCCAAGGGCGCGGTAAGCCTGCTGCCCTACCCCTTCCGTGAAGGCGCGAAGCGGGCCAAGGAGATGCTGAAGGGCATGGCCGTCGGCGGAACTTTGTTCGAGCAGTTGGGCTTCAGCTACCTTGGTCCGATTGACGGGCACGACATGGACCAACTGCTGCCGGTGCTGCGCACGGTGAAGGCCCGCGCGACAGGCCCGATCCTGATCCATGTGCTGACGAAAAAGGGTAAAGGATACGCGCCCGCCGAGGCCGCGATAGACAAGGGCCACGCCACGGCCAAGTTCAATGTCATCACCGGCGAGCAGAAAAAGGCGCCCAGCAACGCGCCAAGCTATACAAGTATTTTTGCGGAAAGCCTGCTGCAAGAGGCGGCAGAGGACGACAAAATTTGTGCCGTCACTGCCGCCATGCCCGACGGCACAGGGCTGAACAAATTTATGGAGCGCTACGCCTCGCGCTGTTTCGATGTGGGCATCGCCGAGCAGCATGGCGTGACCTTTTCCGCCGCCCTTGCCGCTGGCGGGATGAAACCGTTTTGCGCAATGTATTCGACGTTCCTGCAACGCGGCTATGATCAGGTGGTGCATGACGTGGCGATCCAGCGCTTGCCGGTCCGCTTTGCCATTGACCGCGCGGGACTGGTCGGTGCGGATGGCGCGACGCATGCAGGGTCTTTCGACGTGGCGTTCCTTGCTAACCTGCCCGGATTTGTCGTGATGGCCGCCGCCGACGAGTCGGAATTGAAGCACATGGTCGCCACCGCTGCCGCCCACAACGACGGGCCGATCGCTTTCCGCTTTCCCCGCGGCGAAGGGCGCGGGGTGGAGATGCCAGCGCGCGGTGTCCCGCTGGAGATCGGCAAAGGCCGGATGATCCGTGAAGGCAGCCGCGTGGCGATCCTGTCTTTCGGCACACGGCTGGAGGAGGTCGAGAAAGCCGCCGAGGCGCTGGCCGCCAAGGGAATCACGCCTACCGTCGCCGATGCCCGCTTTGCCAAGCCGCTGGACCGCGATCTGATCCTGTCACTGGCCCGCGATCACGAGGCGCTGATCACGGTCGAGGAAGGCGCTGTAGGCGGCTTTGGCAGCCATGTGGCGCAGCTGCTCGCGGATGAGGGCGTGTTCGACAACGGGCTCAAGTTCCGCTCAATGGTGCTGCCCGATATCTTTATCGACCAAGCCAACCCTGCGGATATGTACGCAGTCGCAGGCATGAATGCCGAACAAATCGAGGCGAAGGTGCTGTCCATGCTGGGCGTGAGCAACATCGGCGCGCAGCGCGCCTAGTCCTTGCGCGCCGCAATCAGTGCGTCCAACTTGGCCTCCAGCGCATCGAGCTTGCTGTTCACCTCCAGTCGGTAGGCATCGGTGCTGGCCACCGACTCTTCTTGGTGGGCGTCCTGCATCGAGTTCACGATCAGACCGACCAGAAGGTTCACCACCGCAAAGGTGGTGACCATGATGAAGGGCACAAAGAACATCCACGCCAGCGGATAGACTTCCATCACCGGACGCACGATGCCCATCGACCAGCTTTCCAGCGTCATGATCTGGAAAAGCGAATAGCCCGAGCGGCCCAGCGTCCCGAACCATTCATCGAACGCGCCGCCGAACAGCTTCGTCGCCATGACCGCGGCGATGTAGAAAATCAGCGCCATCAACAGGAATACTGACGCCATCCCCGGCAAGGCGGTGACAAAGCCCTCAACCACGCGGCGCAGACGGGGCGCGACCGATATCACCCGCAGCACCCGCAGAATGCGGAGTGCCCGCAGCGCCGAGAAGCCTTGTGCCACTGGCACCAGCGAGATGCCGACAATGATAAAGTCAAAAATATTCCAGCCGTCGCGGAAAAACCTCGTGCGATAGGCAATTAGCTTTGCCAGCAATTCCACCACAAAAACCGCCAGACACAGCTTGTCCAGCAGCAGGATCACCCCACCTGCGCGCGCCATGATCTGGTCAGAGGTTTCCATACCCAAAATCAGAGCGTTAAATAAAATAACGCCAAGAATAAAGTTACGGACCCGATCGGAATCAATGATTGTGGCTAACTTTTGAGAGAAGGTCATGGCGGCTCCGTGCTGAGCAGGTTCGGCTTTATATGGCGTGCCGGACGCACCGCAACAAGACGGGCAAACAGATCAATATCCGCGAAAACGAAACTAATCCGCTGCGCGCGCCAACATGTCTGCCAGGCCGCTGCGATAGTCAGGATAGCGCGGACGCCAACCCAGCGCCTGTTTGATGTGGTCATTTCGCACCCGCTTGCTTTCGGCGTAGAAACTGCGCGCCATCGGCGACAGATCCGCTGCGTCAAAATCGACGGCGGGCGGCAACGGCACGCCCAAAAGCTCGGCCGCGTGGCCGATCACGTCCTGCGGCGGCGCGGGGTCATCGTCGCACAGATTATAGATCGCACCCGGCGAGGGTGTCGCCAGCGACAATTCCAGCGCTTGTGCGATATCTTCCACATGGATGCGGCTGAACACCTGCCCGTCCTTGATGATGCGCTGCGCCGTACCCTTGCGGACCTTTGCGAACGGCCCACGACCGGGCCCGTAGATGCCTGCCAGACGGAAAATATGCAGCGGTACCCTGTCGATCGATTGCCACGCCTGCTCTGCCTCAACACGCGCGATACCGCGCTGCGTGGCAGGGGTCAGCGGCGTTTTCTCATCCACCCAATCGCCCTGATGATCGCCATAGACACCTGTTGTGGACAGATACCCCAGCCACCGCATCGAAGGCACCGCCTTTTCAAAGGAGGCACGCAAAGCGGACAACACCGGATCACCCGAAGAATCGGGGCCGGCAGATATGAGAATATTGGGAAACTCGGAAATCAAGTCCGACGGATCGCTGCCGGGCCACAACAACGACTCCACACCCGTTTCGGAAATCGCATCCATCTTGTCGGCGCTGCGGGTGGTGCCGACGATGTGCCAGCCCTCTGGTACCAGCCGCGCAGCAAGGGCGCGGGCAGAGTACCCGTGACCGAATGACAGCAAACGTTTGTCCAACCCGGCATCTCCCTATCCGACATTTTCGATCAAATTGCCGAAAAAATGGTCAAAAAAATGGCCCCTCTGGATAGAGGAGCCACTTAAAATCCAAAACTAGATTTAGAAATTATTCTTCGCCGTGATCCGAAACGGAGTCATCGTCGTCGCTAGCGACCGCAGCAACAAGTGCAACTGCTGCAATACCACCAAGAATTGCAGGTGCACCAATGCCGGACCCTGTTGCCGGAACGAATACACCCTTGTCGTCTTCAACAGTGTTTTCTTCGTAAGGTGCCAGCGAGCCAGCGAATGCAACTGTGGAAGTTGCGGCGAGGAGTGCTGCGACGGAAAGTGTCTTAATCATGGTGATTATCCTGTTCTAATTAACGTGGTTGGGACTATGCCCTCTTAATGGTTGGATAGCTGAAATCGAAAATATTCTCAACGCCATATCGCCCGGAATCTTTACAACATTAGCGGACTTTTGCCAAGTGTTGCAGCATTGCCTAATTCTTAAGCAAAACAAGCTCAAAATACCCGGTTCTTGGCCCCATCCATTGGCGTGATTTACGAACCAATCCCGTTGCGTTCTGAACCCAGTAATCGTTCTGGATCACGGTATCACCTGTTGGCCCACCGACACAGTTTTCTTGTATGTGCTCAGCGTTAAATGCCAGATTTACAATAGAAATCCTCTCTTCCCCCAAATTCCGAAGATCACATCTGAGGCGGTATTCAGTCGTCGTTACGTCACCATCGGAGATGGTGTAGTTGCGCACCCCGCTGGCCCCTGAGCGTTTCTGCAGCGCACGCACGGTCACGTTCGCATCTGCAGCAATTATGTCACCACCGACACCTCGAGTACCGACCACAACACCGTTTCTCAAGAACACTTGCGCATCATCAGACGAATTCCAGATCTCAACGGTTCCGGGTGACGAATCATCACGCGCTGCAACGCGGCGTAAAAAATCGCTGCCCCCCCGCTCCTCGGGATTGACCTGAAGCGCCGCTGTCGTCGTCTGGGCCAGCATTTCAGGGGTCACAATCGTCTTCTGGCGCGGTCCTTCGCGTCGTGTCGCCACAATCTCCTTCACGGAACTGAACAGCTGCGTCGTCAAATTCTCGGTCTCGCCTTGTGAAGAGCTGCAACCAGTTAGCACGGCCCCCATCAACAGGGCGCTGATCCCTAGCTTGAACATCTGCATCATTCCCATACCCCGGACCAATTCCCCACAAGATTCGCGCGGTGGCCACTGCGGACCTGTTCGTACAAACGCCCGGGCGCATCCAGTTTTGCCCCACCATCGCGGGTAAACGGACGAATTGTTGTAGATCTCGTGCGCGTGTCCGGCTTGCCGAACATCCAGTCAAACGGGATGGTCAAAGTGATCCCCTTGTCGAACGAACCGACTCCGAATTCCTCACTCGACGCATCTGTCTTCGTGAAAAATCCGCCGACGCGCCAGCCGTTATTGAATTCCCGCTCCAGCGACACTGTCACCCCGACATCGCCCGCCAGATAACGCCCAACATCCACCTGCCCAAGATAGCCGTTGTTAAATTCATAGTAAGCCGAAGCGTGTCCCGTTGCGACGCTGTAATCTTGGAATTTCAGGACACTATCGAAGGCCCGTTGCTTCACATAATTCGCCTCCACACCAAGGGCGAGCCTGCTGCTGACCGGCTTCCACAATGCTTCGGCCGACACCCCGCCGAAAGCCCGCTCAAGATAACCGGCGGAGAACCGGGTATAGATGTCCGGCGTCGATTTCCATTGGCGGCTGACATACAACTGCGTGAGCGAGGTATCACCTCCCCTGTCGTAGAGAACCGTATCCGAACGCACCCGCGGCAACAGGGAATCATTCTTTCCTAGGGTCTCGTCAAAGCTGCCAGTCAAGCGGTGCTGGACTTGGCCTGCAATCGTCCAACCGGGCGCGGGCTGATACGACAGGTTCAGCTCGACACCTGCGTCGAAGCGCACCGGCTCATTCGGATCAAAAAATCGACGCTTGAGGTAGGGGCCGATGGACCAATTGAAAGATGGAAACAGCGCTTCATTTTTCGCACTCCCTGACAACGTGGAAGACGCGTTTTCAAACCCTGTCACAGCCAGAAGCGCGTCGGGTGAATTTGGTGAAACCTCAAGCGCCTCCAGATCAGAGCGGCGGAATACGACAACCGATTGCGCCAGATCGTTCACGACGGGGACAATACGGAATGTCTCGACCGACGCGGGCATAATCGCGGCCAGCAGGCGCGCTACGCGACCAACGGAAACAGAAGTGGGGCGATACCGTTCATTAGAGTAGCGCACCTCGACAGTCGATGCCGTCGTCCGCGCCTCGATCAGAGTCAATCCTTCTGCTTCCAGCAGGGGAATCAACGCATCACGCACTTCGACCGAGGCTGCCGCTTCCGACACGGCCCAGTCACGACTGTAGGCTTGCGGATCTGAACTGCGGCTGGGCCGGATTTTATAGGGGCGCGGCGCAGGAATACGCATCTGGGAAATGGGGCGCTTGGGGTTCAGCAGGAATTGCAGGTTCACCCCGACTTCCGAGCCGTAAAGATAATAGCCACCGAGCCGGACACCACTGGCTACCTGGTATTCGGCGCCAAAGTTCAGGCGCGACTTGCGCTCAAAAATATCACTGCCGGTTTCCAGCGTATACGCGTCAGAGCTGTATTCGGCTTTCAGGCCCCATTTTTCATTTATCTGCCATTCAAGACCAGCAAAGGGCGCCGCATCCCCGCGGAACCATTGATCCACCGACAGCTCGCCGCCCGTATCACCCGCTTCAAATTGCGCGCGGTCACTTCCGAAGGGTGCCCCGATGGCGCCCGAACTGCCAAGCCGCCCCCAACCCAGACCCACGGTAGCCTTCACCGTACCCGGAATACGACCGCCGGAAAAATTCTTGGTCGCGGCGATGAATTCACCCGCGTAGATGCCCGTTCCGGCGAAATCCTGAAGGCCGATTGTCACCGCGGGCAGATAACGCCCCTCGCGGTTGAGCAGAAAGCGAACGTCAAAGCTGCGGTCACGGTAAGTATCGAAGCTACTGAATGTAGCATCCTTGATGCCCGAGTAGCGAAAGCTCGCCTGAATCCGTGGCGTCGCCTGAAAGGTCAGCGTGGTGCGGGTCGATCCCCCGAAGGAGGAAATGCCGATGCCGATCTCGCCATCCGGTAACGCCTCGGCTGAGGGCATGTCGATCAGGCCGGAGACACCGTAGAAGTTCAGTGTCGGACGATTGGCCATATTGAAAAAAGCATCATCGCTCTGCGCAGAGGCAACAGCGGGTATCAGCACGCTGAAACCCAGCGATGAGGCGCATAGGGCTAATATTGAAAGATTTCGCTTCATTTTTGCTCTCTGCCCGTATTTTCTTTTGAAAGATTAATACACGCACGCACTCAAAGAGCAAGAAAACAGCGCTCTTTTGGACAGTGGCGCGCATGGCGTGACAATTCTGCGTACACCCTCAGGAGACGTCTGCTTTTGCCGCAATACACACATAACCCTCGACCCATTTGTGCACCACTTCTCGCGCCATATCCTCGTCACTGGCAACAAAGGCCTCGCGCAACTTGCGCAGCGCTGCCGCGATCTCGATCTGGGACAACCCTTCCTCCTGCGCCATGAAGATCTTGCTATAGGTCGTTCCAATCAGATTCCCCGACAAAGTCAGCTCTTCGGACATTTTCTCACCGGGCCGCAGACCTGTGATCTCGATCTCTATGTCACCATCGGGATTGTCCGCATCGCGTACTTCATAGCCCGCACTTTCAATCACCTGCCGCGCCAGCTTGAGGATCGGCACCGGTTGCCCCATGTCCAGCACGAATACCTCTGCGCCCCGGCTGATCGCGCAGGCCTGCAGAACCAACTGTACGGCCTCCTGAACGGTCATAAAGTACCGCTCGACCCCCTTGTCCGTTACCGTCAACGGACCACCCCGGCTAAGTTGCTCCTGAAACAAAGGCACAACCGATCCGGACGAGCCGAGGACATTTCCGAAGCGGACCATAGAAAAAACGGTGCCGCCTGTCCCTTGCCGTTTCGCCATATCCTGTAGGACCAGTTCCGCCAGCCGCTTTGACCCACCCATCACATTCGTGGGCCGCACAGCTTTGTCCGACGAAATCAGCATGAAACGCTCAACACCCGCCTTGGCCGCCTGCTCGGCCAGGGTCTGTGTACCCAAGACGTTGTTGACAAGACCTGTCAGCGGGTTGGCCTCCACAAGGGGGACATGTTTGTAGGCGGCGGCGTGCAACACGATATTAACACCGTGCACGCCAAAAAGTTTGCGTACCTGCCGCGCATCTGTGACCGAGCCGAGCACCGGAACCAGTTCGATCTCCAGCGATTCGTACTCGATTATGCTGCGCAGTTCCATGTCGATCTGGTAGAGGCCCAATTCGCTCAACTCGAAAAGGATCAACTTGGCCGGTCTGCACTCCAGCACCTGACGGCACAGCTCTGAGCCGATAGACCCCCCCGCGCCCGAGATCAGAACCACCTTGCCTGCATAGCAGGAGCCGGCCTGTCCCAGCGGGTTTGCGATCTCCGCACGGCCTAGAAAACTGCGCGCTGAGACGGGGGTGAGCTTGCTCACCAGCGCTTCGTCACCGATCAGCTGGGAGAACGAGGGCAGCGTCTGAACCTCAAGGCCCAATTGCTCAAGCTTGCGTGCAATCTGCGCCTGCTTCGGACGACTGAGCGATGGCACAGCCAGCAACACCCGGTTGATCTGCTTTTCCTTCACCAGCGCCGCAATACCAGCCGGCGGATAGACCTTCAGCCTGCGCACCAGCATACCCTGCAAGGCCTTACTATCATCAACGAAGGCAACGGCCTGGATCGTTTCATGACCATGCAGTGCCGAGACCAGCTGTGTCCCGGTGGTCCCCGCGCCATAGATCAGCACCCGCGTTCGTTTAGTGGAATAGCGGTAGACCGCCAGCACCAACTGCAAAAGCACCGCTCTGCTGCCCACCGCCAGACAGAAGAAAACAACGCCAAACACCATGTGGAAACCGACAGGGAGCTTGAGCCCCGCGATGTCGGAAAAGGTCATGGAGGCGATGGTCAGCAAGATTGCGTGGACAAAAGTCAGCCCGACAGAGGCCGTATCGTATGAGCTGACGCGAATATCATAAATGCCGAACCAGATGGAAATACCCACCGTCAGAAGAAACATATAGGGCATTAGCAACATGTAGCTGCGCATGTTTTCAATCACGCCACCAGGCAACCCAAGCGCCGCAAACGCAAACGTCAGCGCCAGGATGACCATTGCAGCATCGAGCACCAGCATCAATCGGCGCTTGCTTGCCCTAGAGAGCGATTTAATCCAGTCCAGCACGATCCGACCCGTTCATAATCCGGCGTACAGCACGGTAAATGACACCCTCGATACACCAAAACGCAAAAGTATTAAGAGAATATTTTACGATAAGCGGAAAACACCGACCGCAGGAAGCGTTTCTACCGGCCCCTACCCCTTGCGCCGTGCTTTCGCGGCTCCCCGTCGAAACAAGTTGCCTATTGTTTGAAACACCAGATCGAAGTCATAGCAGACATTCTGGTTGCGCTGGTAGATCAGATCCAGCTTTGCCTTGCGCGGCACACAGGTGCGGCAATATACATCTTCGGTCTGCTCGGCAGTATTACACCGCGACAGAAGACGCTCTTCGTGTTTGTGAAACTTGATCGTGGCAAGCCCCGTCACACCGGGTCGCGATTTCAGCACTTGCGCATAAATATCGGGAAAGCGTTCAACATATTCTCGCAGGGGCGGGCGCGGCCCTACAAATGACAAATCACCCTTGAGGATATTCCAGAGTTGCGGAAACTCATCCAGCCGCTTCGCGCGCAGCCGTGCGCCAAGCGGTGTCACCCGAGATGCCTTATGCGCACCCGATACACCCTGATCACTGTCCACAACTGTCATCGTACGAAACTTTATCAGCCCGAAAGACTGGTCCGGCGTCTTCATCCGCTCGGCCACATAAAACAACGGCCGCCCCTGTTTGACATAAATATATGCGACCAAGAACAGGATGACAGGGCCCAGAATAACGACCAGCAAGCTGGCAAAGAACAGATCAAAAAGACGTTTGCGAAGTGTCATGGCCGCTCGGACTCCTGCCCAGATTCAATTTTTCAACTCGCTTGCCTACGCATCACATCAAGAACCCTAAGACCGTGTCACAATGTGACTGTCCAGTACCAGTTTCCATCACTAACTTCAGCGCCGAGGTGTGACCCTTTTGCTGCACAGCTTCCAGTTCGGCAATCCATCCAACATCCCGTTATCATGGGCAGGTCTCGGCTTAGCGCCACAAGCCAGCTCGTGGCCATGGCTTTGAACGGGAATTGAACGGCCTGATGTGCCGAACCGATTGACCTCCGACTCTGATAAGGTATCCTGCGGGCCATAACTCCGGGCTGAAAAAACGCTGAGCGAAGGCGCATTCACATCGCTGGACAGACAATGGAACAATTGATGAAACCAATGCGCAAACTGACAAGCCACGCTATTTGGATTGTGCTCGGCCTTACATTGGCTGCTTGTGGCACGTTGCCACGTGGTGCCGCCATCCAGTCCGAGATCATCAAAGGCGCGCAGGAGCCCGAAGCGGATTTCGCCGTCTACACTGTCACAAAAGCATTCCTGCCCAGCGTCGCTACTTGGCCAACCACGGGAGAGCGGAGCTATGGTTGGCTCTCCAGCAGTCACGGGTCAGACGCCCAGATCATCCGGTCAGGGGATACACTCGACGTTGTCATATGGGACAGCTCCGAGAATTCGCTACTGATGAGCCCCGGCGCACGCCAGACCAATCTTGCCGGTGTGCGCGTGTCGGAAGCAGGTACAATCTTTGTCCCGTATCTGGGCAAGGTCCGCGTGGCGGATCGCACGCCGGACAGTGCACGCTCACTGCTGCAACGCCAGCTTGAATCCTTGGCACCGGGCGCACAGGTTCAGTTGTCCATGACCGAAGGCCGGACCAATTCGGTAGATATGGTGAGCGGTGTGCGGGCCCCGGGCAATATCAAATTGCCAGACCAGAATTTTTCCGTCCTTGGTGCGATCACGGCAGCTGGTGGCGTAAATGAAAATTTGACCAACCCGCAGGTCCGCCTGACACGCGGCAACCAGACCTACCGCACCTCTCTCAAGCGCTTGTTCGAAAATCCGGAGCTGGACACCCGCCTCCAAGGCGGGGACCAAGTGATCGTCGAGGCGGACTTACGCTATTTCCTGTCATTGGGGGCTGCGGGCAATGAAAGCCAGTTCAACTTCAACCGCGACACTGTTTCGGCGTTGGACGCGCTATCGATTATTGGCGGCGTTAATGACTTCCGGGCCAACCCGAAGGGCGTGTTGATCCTGCGCGAATACCCAGCTACGGCGCTTGATGCAGGCACACGCGGCCCGCGCCAGCAACGTGTCGTGTTCAGCATAGATCTGACCACATCCGATGGCCTGTTCTCGGCGCGGAATTTCAACATCCATTCCGGCGATCTGGTACTCGCCACCGAAAGCGCGGTTTCGAACATCAGGACAGTGGCAGGACTGATCGGCTCAGCCTTCGGCATCATAAATGTGGCGACCAACTAAGCCTACCTAAGCGGGCAATCTGATCTGCCTGTCCGGCGGCAACAGCGCGTTCATTTCCGCGATGTGTTCGGGCAGGCACTTGGTCAAAAAGTCGTATTCTGCAACCACATGCCTGCGCGCAGCGGGGCCCAGATGGGCAAAATCCTGCGGTCGCTCCAGCACCTCGATCACCTGACGCGCCAGCGCACTCGGGTCATGGAAATCCACCAGCAACCCTGTCTCGCCATGGGTGACCGCCTCGCGCACAGGCGCCACATCGGAGGCAACAATCGTGGCCTCCATCGACATCGTTTCCAGCAGCGACCACGACAGCACGAAGGGCATCGTCATGTAAATGTGGCAGCGGCTGATCTGGATGATCTTCTGGTAGTCTGCATAAGGCACCTGCCCCAAGAAATGCACGCGGCTCCAATCCACACGGTCGCCAACCTCGGCTTCCATCTCGGCACGCAACCCGCCGGGGTTTTTGCTTTTTGCGCCATACGACACCTCGTTTCCGCCAATCACCAACACCCGCGCATCGGGTCGCGCGTCAAGTATGTCCGGCAGCGCCCGCATGAATTTGTGAAACCCCCGCATCCGCTCCAGATTGCGCGCCATGTAGGTCACAATTTCATCTTTGCGGGTCACGGGGGCGTCGACCCGACCCAGCTTTAGCGTCGCATCAGGATCGGGGCGCAGCTTGTCCGTGCGAATGCCGTCGTGGCAAACATAGATCTTGCTGTGCATCTCAGGCGGGAAACAGTCGCGCTGCCATTTGGTTGGGCTGATGCCGCGGTCCACAGTCGTGAAATTCGCATTCGGCACCGCATTGCGCGCCTGCAACAAAAATGGCGTATGCGCGTTCACCGGCTCGTCCGGGTCAAAGTTCACCGGTCCACCGTGCAGCCGGTAGTAATACTCGAAAAACCCAATGATCGGCACATCGGCCCACAACTGCTTGAAGAACGTCAATTCGCCCCAGCCGACATGGCCCACGATCAGATCCGGCTTGAATCCCTCCTGATTTTCGATCTGCTTCGCCGCCAGAACCGCACCAAATCCCGCTCCCGTCGCCTCCTCCCATACCTTGCTGAGACCATAAGCATCCGTCTTGGGGGTGTAGTGGCTCTTGTAAATTCGGGTCTCGACCCCTTCGATCTGCGCAGGATTTTTCCGCTGGGTCAGGAAATAAATCCTGTGCCCGCCCTGCGCCGCCAGCCATTGGACCAGCTCGCGGTACTGACCGGGCATATTCTGATGCACAAACAAGATATTCATAGGGCTTTATTATCCTCGCCTTAGGACAAAACAGGCCAACCTCAGGACTGTTTGCCTATCCTCACCCAATTTTCCAGATTCCTAGCTTCGGGCGCATACATCCGCTGGGTGATCTCTTCTTCGCTGACCACATGCGACAGCGATGGCGCCTTCCGTGAAGTGGCGCCACCCAACGCACCTCAGAGGGCATAATCCGATTGCTCCGCGTCCAGTATTGCCTTTAACTCCGCCAGATGGCGCTCGTCCTGCTCGGGGTAATTCTCTAGCTCCTGCGCGGTTTTCTCCGCAATCTCGTCGCTGATCCGGCGCAGAGGCAGGCCCGTCTGCAACGCGCGGATATAGGTCTCGGCGGCACGCTCGAAATAATAAAGGCGGTTGAACGTCTCGGCCACGGTGTCACCGATCACCAACACACCATGGCTGCCCATGACCATCACTTTTTGCTTGGGGTCAGTCAGCAACCCGGCACAGCGCGCACCTTCATCCTCAAAGGCCAGTCCGCCGTAATCTTCATCAATCACGACGCGGTTGAAAAAAGTGCAGCAGTTCTGGTCAATCGGCGGCAGGCGGCTGTCCTGAAGGCAGGCCAGCACAGTGGCAAAGATAGAATGGACGTGCATCACACAGCGCGCATGGGGGCAGGCCGCATGCACCCCGCCGTGCAAGCCCCATGCGGTAGGATCGGGCGCGTTCGGCCCATCGTAGGTTTCAGGGTCATCCGCATCGATCAACAGCAGATCTGAGGCCTTGATACGGCCGAAATGCATCTGGTTGGGGTTCATCAGAAACTGCGACCCGCTGTCATTCACCGCCAGCGAGAAGTGGTTGGCAACACCTTCGTGCATATCCAGCCGCGCAGTCCAGCGAAAAGCGGCAGCCAGATCCACCCGCTCTTGCCAGTTCTTCATGTTGGGTTTCATTTCTGTGGCGGTCATTGGAGGCTCCCTTTTTCAGTCCACCTAACCACCCCAAAATCCTAAGGTCCATCCCGCTTGTAACATCACACAAACGCCATCCGCCTTACTGCCGCTTGAACATGCGCCGACCCTGTGGAATGTTGCGATATGACACATACAAGTTTTCCAAAATGGCCAGATGTGGCCGCCGATCTGGTGAATGTCGCCGCAGGCCGCAGCCCTGCCGACATGATCATCACCGGCGGCATATGGGTGAATGTTCACACGCGCGAAACCCTTCCTGATCACGACATTGCCATCGTGCAGGGGCGCATCGCCTTTGTCGGTCCTTCCGCCGATCATTGTCGCGGGCCGGACACTCAGGTGATCGAGGCGAAGGGCCGCTACATGATCCCCGGTCTGTGCGACGGGCATATGCACATCGAGAGCGGCATGCTCACCCCCGCCGAATTCGCCCGCGCCGTGATCCCCCATGGCACAACAACCATGTTCACCGATCCGCACGAGATCGCCAATGTACTGGGTCTTGAAGGTGTCCGCATGATGCATGACGAGGCGCTGATGCAGCCCGTTAACATCTTCACCCAGATGCCCTCCTGCGCGCCCAGCGCACCGGGGATGGAGACAACAGGGTTCGAGATCACCGCCGAAGACGTAGCGGAGGCCATGGCGTGGGAAGGTATTATCGGCCTTGGCGAGATGATGAACTTCCCCGGTGTGATCAACGCCGACCCGCAAATGCTGGCCGAGATTGCGGCAACACAGCGTGCAGGTAAAACCGTGGGCGGGCACTATGCCTCGCCAGATCTGGGGCCTGCCTTTGCGGCCTACGTGGCTGGTGGGCCAGCGGATGATCATGAGGGCACCTGCGAGGCGGACGCCATCGCGCGCACGCGGCAGGGGATGCGGTCCATGATCCGGCTCGGCTCTGCGTGGTATGATGTCGAAAGCCAGATCACCGCCATCACCGAACGCGGATTGGACAGCCGCAACATGATCCTGTGCACCGATGATTGCCACTCAGGCACGCTGGTGAATGATGGCCACATGAACCGCGTTGTCCGCCATGCGATTGACTGCGGCTGTGACCCGCTGGTCACGCTGCAAATGGCGACGATCAACACCGCGACCCACTTCGGGCTGGAGCGCGAACTGGGATCGCTCACTCCGGGCAGACGGGCCGACGTGATCCTGACCTCCGATCTGCGCAGCCTGCCGATCGAGACGGTCATCGCGCGCGGGCAGGTTGTGGCACAGGATGGCGCATGCCTTGTGGACTGTCCCCACTACGACTGGCCCGACCACGCGCGCCAAACCGTGAACATGGCGCGTGACCTGCATGCAGATGATTTCACCATCAGCGCCCCCGCAGGTGCCAACGCCGTCACCGCAAACGTCATCGGAGTGGTCGAAAATCAGGCGCCCACAAAAGCCCTGCAGTTTGAGCTGCCGGTGACCGAAGGCCGCGTCACTGCCCATGGTGACGTTGCGCAAATCGCGCTAGTGGAACGCCACCGCGCCACCGGCGGCGTGGTCAACGCGCTGGTCTCGGGCTTCGGCTATACCGGCACCATGGCCATGGCCTCGACCGTGGCGCATGACAGCCACCACATGATCGTGGTGGGCACAGACGCGGACAACATGGCGCTCGCGGCCAACCATCTGCGGGCCCTCGGCGGTGGGATCACTATCTTCAAGGACGGGACCGAGCTTGCCACCATAGACCTGCCCATCGCAGGCCTCATGTCCGACAGTCCCGCGCATGAGGTTGCCTCCAAGACAGATGCGATGATGCAGGCGATGCGTGACTGCGGCTGCACGCTCAACAATGCCTATATGCAACACTCCCTGCTGGCGCTTGTTGTCATCCCCGAGCTGCGGATTTCCGATCTGGGCCTTGTCGATGTGCGCACCTTCGAATTCATGGATGTGATCGTCTCGTGAAAACTTTTTCGCAAAACCTCGCGGCGCTTATGCCGGACTGGGTCAATCTGCCGCCCGAACTGGTCGAGACATTCGACTGGCTGGAGGATCAGGGCTGGCACCATGTCCGCGAAGGCAGCGCGCCCGAGGATCACTGGCTGTCGATCTACCCCGAAGACCAGCGCAACCATCCCGGCGCCAGTCACGTCACCTTCGGCGGCAGCACCCTGCCGTTTACCGGCAATTGGTCCGCGCCCGATGCAAAGATTGACAACCGCATCGCCGAAATCGCCACCACTTCCGGCGATGGCGGGAGCGCCGCCATCTGGCTGGACGAGAGCGGCAAACAGCAGTTCGTACACATCGGCCACGATACACTGGGCATCATCAGCCATGACCCGCTGGTGTTCTTGCAATTTATGGCCATGGGATATCCGGAGCCCGGCGCGTTGGAAGGAACTGACCTCACGCCACTGCAATCCGCGCTGGACTACAACGGACATGAAAACCTTGATGACTTAGCCCCCGAAGACCTGCCGGTTCCACCTGTGGCCTTCCAGATCTTCCTGCATGACCGTTTCGGCCTCACTATGCCCGCAACCGCCCGCGATATCGGGATCGGCGATTTCACCGAGTACGGCGACACCGAGAGCACAGACGCCTTCGCCCGCTGGGTCACCTCCGTCACACCTGAACCAACCGAGGCTGATCTTGCCTATGAGTTGGAGCTGATGCGCACTGTTGAATCGCTGGACCTGAAAGACAGCGACAGCAGCGACGAGATCCTGCAAAAAATCGGCACCCTGTTCAAAAGCAAAGAATGAAGACTTATGAAGCAGTTTCAGATCCGCACACCGAACGCCCCCAAAGCGGAAGCGTTCACAGATGCCACCGCCGCCGTTGACCGCCTGACCGAGCTTTATTCCCAAGCCGTCGGTTTCCTGCGCGACCAGTTCACAGCCGCCATGACCGAAACACCGCCCGACACGCGCATCCGCGCCTTCTACCCGGAGGTGCGCCTGACCACCGCCTCCTACGCGCAAGTGGACACGCGGCTCAGCTTTGGTCACGTGGCGGGGCCGGGTACCTATGCCTCGACCATCACGCGGCCTGATCTGTTCCGCAATTACCTGATCCAGCAAATCGGCCTGCTGATCAAGAACCACGGCCAGCCCGTCATCGTCGGCCCGTCCGACACCCCTATTCCCGTGCATTTTGCAATGGGTACGGAGACCGGCATCACCGTCCCGCAGGAAGGCGCCGCCAGTTTCACCCTGCGCGATGTCTTTGACGTGCCAGACCTCAGCACCACCAATGATGATATCGTGAACGGCACCTTTGCCCCTGCGGATGGTGTGGCGTCTCTCGCGCCTTTTACTGCCCAGCGTGTGGACTATTCGCTCGCCCGCCTGACCCACTACACCGCGACGGACCCCGACCATTTCCAGTGTCACGTCCTGTTCACCAACTACCAGTTCTATGTGGCCGAGTTCGAGGACTACGCCCGCCAGCAACTGCGCGATCCCGCCAGCGGCTATACCGCCTTCGTCTCGACCGGCAATCAGGAGATCACCGATGGCGACACCCCGATCGCAGCCTCTCCCAAAACGCCGCAGATGCCGACCTATCACCTCAAACGCGCGGATGGATCTGGCATTACGCTGGTCAACATCGGCGTCGGCCCGTCCAACGCCAAGACCGCCACCGATCACATCGCTGTCCTGCGCCCGCATGCCTGGCTGATGGTGGGCCACTGCGCCGGTCTGCGCAACACACAGGCGCTGGGCGACTTTGTCCTCGCCCACGCCTATCTGCGCGAAGACCACGTGCTGGATGACGATCTGCCCGTCTGGGTGCCCATCCCCGCGCTGGCGGAAATTCAGATCGCGCTCGAAGACGCGGTCGAGCAGGTGACACAGCTGGAAGGCTACGAGCTCAAGCGCATCATGCGGACGGGGACAGTGGCAACCATCGACAATAGAAACTGGGAGCTGCGCGACCAGTCCGGCCCGGTCCAGCGTCTCAGCCAGTCCCGCGCGATCGCGCTCGACATGGAAAGTGCTACGATCGCCGCAAATGGCTACCGCTTCCGCGTGCCCTACGGCACATTGCTGTGCGTCTCGGACAAACCCCTGCACGGCGAGTTAAAGCTGCCCGGCATGGCGTCGGACTTCTACAAAACCCAGGTGGCACGCCATCTGATGATCGGAATCCGCGCAATGGAACAACTCCGCGGTATGCCGCTGGAGCGGATTCACAGCCGGAAACTGCGCTCCTTCGACGAAACGGCGTTTCTCTAGGCCGAAAGCAGCCGAAAAAACGCAAAAAACCCGCTATTTCGCCTGAAAATATGACGGTATTCGTTGTGCTTGCTCCCTACATACCGTTACATTCCGCGAATGAGGCCCAATAGTCGGGCAGCCGAGGAGAATAAAATGGCGACCAAACCAATGACAAAGACCCAGCTCGTAGCCGCACTGGCAGACGAAATGGGCACAGACAAAAAATCCGCAGGCGCTGCACTGGACGCAGTATGTGCACTGATCACCAAAGAAGTGTCCGGCGGCGGTGCTGTCACCCTTCCCGGCGTTGGCAAAATCTATTGCCGCGAGCGTCCCGAGCGTATGGTGCGCAACCCTGCGACCGGCGAACAGTTCAAAAAAGAAGCGGACAAGGTTGTGAAAATGACCATCGCCAAGGCGCTCAAAGACAGCGTAAACGGCTAAGACCCCTTCGCGGTCAGGTATCAGGGTCGTCCGTCTGGGCGGCCCTTTTTCGTTTCTTGCAACGTCGTCTGAAATCATCCTAAATAGTCTGGATCCCGGCAGGCGGGCCACTTCACATTTCGAATATACTTGGAAAATAGATGCGCGCAGCCCCCCATCCAGAACAAGCGGAACGCCTTCGCACACTTTACAGCTATGACATCCTAGACACCCCGCAAGAGCAGGACTTTGACGATATCGTGGCCCTCGCCTCCGCGATCTGCGAAGCCCCGATTTCCGTGGTCAATATCATCGACGAGACGCGCCAGTGGTTCAAAGCCGAAGTCGGTCTGGGCGTGCGCGAGACGCCGCTGGAAACCTCGATCTGCTCGCATGTGATCCTGCAAGACGATTTCGTAGAGATCCCGGATACGCTTGCCGATCCGCGCATGGCGGACAACCCGCTGTGCCTCGATGATCCCGGTCTGCGGTTTTACGCGGGCGCGCGCCTTGTTGCACATGACGGCATGCCTCTGGGAACGCTCTGCGTTCTCGACAACCGCCCGCGGACCTTGAACGATTTTCAGCGCAAAGCACTGCGCATTCTGTCCGTTCAGGTCATGAAACAGCTCGAATTGCGCCGCGCCCTTCGAAGCGCACACGATCTGCGCGCCGAGATGGATCACCGCATCAAGAATTCATTGCAATCCACGTCCTCCCTGATCCGGCTCTACACCCGCGCCGTGGAGGATGACAAAGCACGGCAGGCACTGGAGGCGGTGAGCCGCCGCATCGACGGTATGTCCGCTCTGCATGAACAGTTACAAGACACTGGCGCGGCAGGCTCTGTGGACATGCAGCGCTATCTCGAGGATCTTACCACCAGCCTGCGCCTGACCGCCCCGGACACCCTCAAAGTATCACTGCAGGTTGACGAAATCACCCTGCCGTTCAAATTCGCAACCGATCTGGGCATGATCCTGTCCGAGTTTGTGGCAAACAGCATCAAATACGGGTATCCCAACGGCGCCGAAGGGGTGGTGACCATCGCGCTGACACGTCAGGCCGACGACACGCTGCTGCTGGAGGCAAGCGACCAAGGTCTCGGTACTGCCGCTGCGGCCCCCGAACCTGACAAGGTCAGCGGGATCGGATCGCGGATCGTTGCGGCCGCCGCTTCCAATCTGGGCGGCACCCTGAACAACACCATAACCGATGCAGGCGCACAACTGAGCCTGACCTTCAGACCCGCCTGAGGCAGGTTGTGCTTTGCGGCCATCTGCCCGATGGTCTGCGCGAGGCAGGATACAAGGCAGATCACGAATGGATTTACGCGCAATCGGACTGGGACTGGCGTTTGCGCTGATGTGGTCCTCGGCGTTCACCTCCGCCCGGATCATCGTCATCGATGCCTCACCCCTCTTCGCCCTGTCCCTGCGGTATCTGGTGTCTGGCCTGATCGGCGTCGCATTGGCCCGCGCCCTGGGTCAGCACTGGAACCTCACGCGCGCACAATGGCGCGCGACCATCGTCTTTGGCGTCCTGCAAAACGCCGTCTACCTCGGCCTGTTCTTCGTCGCCATGCAAACGATAGAGGCATCCTTTGCCGCCATCATCGCCTCCACCATGCCGCTGATGGTCGCCCTCGCCGCCTGGCTGTTCATGGGCGAGCGTTTGGGGGTTCTGGGCATCGCTGGCCTGATTGCAGGGCTGACCGGTGTCGCCCTGATCATGGGCACGCGCATCACGGCGGGCGCGGATCTGTTCAGCGTCGGCATATGTATCGTAGGCGTTCTGGCTCTGACCATCGCCACCCTAACCGTGCGCGGTGCCTCATCAGGCGGAAATCTTCTGATGATCGTCGGCCTGCAAATGCTGGTAGGCTGCGCCGCCCTTACCCTCGCGACACTGCTGTTCGAAACACCCCGTCTGGACCCGAGCCTCTCTCTGGTGCTTGCCTTTACCTACACCTGTCTGGTGCCGGGGCTTGCCGCCACATGGATCTGGTTCCTGCTCGTCGGCCGCATCGGTGCCACACGCGCGGCCACCTTCCATTTCCTCAACCCGTTCTTCGGGGTCTTCATCGCCTCGCTGCTGCTGGGGGAAGAACTCGGGCCCCGCGATATCCTCGGCGTGGCCATCATTGCCGCCGGCATCCTCGCCGTACAGATCTCGCGCCAGACCAAGGCCTAGTTCAACAGCGCCTCTATCGCCTGGGGAATAGCACCGCTATCAGGCTTGGCGTTCGATCCCCATGTCTGCACCACATTGCCGTCCGGTCCCAGCAACACCTTGTTGAAGTTCCAGCGCGGGCTGAACCCCGTCTGCTCTCTCACGTCCTTGTAGAAATCATGCGCCCGCGTGCCGCGCACATGGGTCAGGTCCGTCATCGGCAGATCGAGGTTAAAGTTGATCTCGCAGAACTCCTTGACCTCCGCAGCACTCGCCAGCTCCTGATTGAAGTCATCGGAAGGCACAGCCAAGACAACCAGCCCCCGGTCCTTGTACCGGTCATAGAGCGCCTGAAGCCCGTCATACTGATAGGTGAAACCACATTGCGACGCGGTGTTGACCACCAGAACGGGACGCCCTGCAAAATCACTCAAGGCAATGTTGCCACCGTCAATGGATGGGAAAACCGCATCGCGCGGCGCCGCCATCCCCATCCCTGCCCACATCGAAACCAAAAGTCCGAAAATCAGCCGCATGTCACGTCCTCCTGCATCTTGTACGCATAAACCACGCCACAAGATCACAAACAGTTTCATCACGACAAAACCCCCTTTGAATTTCGCGCACAAGCACCATCTTATGCAGTAACACAGCCCAAGGAGACGCCCATGGCCGAGTACACGAAAAATCCTGACGTCATCGCAACCCTCTCCCCCGAGGAGTTCTACGTCACACAGGAGAGCGGCACCGAGCGCCCCGGCACCGGCAAGCTTCTCAACAACAAAGAGCCGGGGATCTACGTCGATATCGTCTCGGGCGAGCCGCTGTTCGCCTCCGGCGACAAATACGAGAGCGGCTGCGGCTGGCCCAGCTTTACCAAACCGATCGAGCCTGCCCATGTCGAAGAGTTGACCGACACCACCCTTGGCATGGTCCGGACCGAAGTGCGCAGCAAACACGGCGACAGCCATCTGGGTCACGTCTTTCCCGATGGCCCGCGTGACCGTGGCGGGCTACGCTACTGCATCAATTCCGCATCGCTCCGGTTCATCCACCGCGACGATATGGAGGCCGAGGGATACGGCAAATACATCAATCAAGTGGAGGACGTAGCATGAGCACGCAACGCGCAGTACTGGCAGGCGGATGTTTCTGGGGCATGCAGGACCTGATCCGCAAACGCAAAGGCGTGGTCAGCACCCGCGTCGGCTATTCCGGCGGTGACGTGCCCAACGCCACCTACCGCAACCACGGCACCCACGCAGAAGCCATCGAGGTGATCTTTGACCCTTCGGTCCTCAGCTACCGCGAGCTGCTGGAACTGTTCTTCCAGATCCACGACCCCACCACGATCAACCGTCAGGGGAATGATCTCGGGATGAGCTATCGCTCGGCGATCTATTACGAGGACGAGGAGCAGAAAGGCACGGCCCTCGACACCATCGCAGACATCGAGGCTTCCGGTATCTGGCCAGGCAAGGTGGTGACCGAGGTCGAGCCTGTAGGCGATTTCTGGGAAGCGGAACCCGAGCATCAGGACTACCTCGAACGCATCCCCAACGGCTACACCTGCCATTTCCCGCGCGCGGACTGGGTCCTGCCCAAACGCGCTGCGGCAGAGTAGAAACCAAAGGCTGCCCCATCATCGGGCAGCCTTTTTTTCGCACAAAGGGATCCCCAAAAGACATCCCATCCCTTTTGTATGTGCATCCGTCAGAGGCTATGACGCCAAGAAGAGTGCGTAAGCCGTTGGTGCGCCACTGGCAAATCCCCCCTGCGGCCCCATATAGGTAGTCTTGGAACAGGGGTGGGTCTTGATGGACAATGAAAAGTTGACGCGCGCCGAAGCGCAAGGTGTGCGGTATGCGTCCGAGCTTGAGGCGCACGTACGTTGGCTGGACAGTTTCTCTGCGGCCGCTCTGGGCGTGCTTGCTGTTGCATCGGGCATCTACACCTATCTCGGTGTGACATCCCTTCTGGATGACAATGGCGCACTCAGTTTCTTCGCGGCGATCAGTTATTCAATCGCCGTGTCCGTCGGTATCTTCGTATTCTGGTCCTATTTGATGCGCCTTCTACCCGCCGTGCGCACGGTGGGTGCCCGTATGGGATTGTTCGTCTCCATGCTGTTTGGCTCTGCCGCGATCATCGCCATGTCCTCGTGGCTGAACGCAGCCGCCCTCGCCGGCGCCGCCGCCGTCGAACAGCATCTTGCGCAGACCGTGCAGGACTATCAGTCCGCTCTTGAACAGGCCAACGAAGTCGCGGTCAATGCACAGGGGCTGGAACGCGATGTGGCCCGTGTCCGTCAGTCGTTCCAGGACCTGTCCGAACAAGAAGCAACGGGCGACCTGTCCGGCCTTGCCGGACGCGGTGCCGTTTTCCGCGTATTGCGCCAGAAGTCCGACGAGTTGTCAGGCCTCGAGACACAAATTCAATCCCAGCAGCCCCTCGTTTTCGCGGCATTCTCCGAAGGCAACCAGATCCTGAGCCGGATGCGGTCCCTAACGGTCGAACCCGGCCCGATCGAGGTCCGCTCGGTGCAGTTCAGCGAAGAGGCCGTGCGCCTGTCCGGCGTCATCACACAACTGCGCCAACTGTCGGTAGCACCCTTGGTCAGCCGCGCCGCCGAAGACCTGAGCGCGTCGGTCGTTCTTCCCGAACTCGACGGGCGGACCGAAGAAAGCCGCGCAGGTCAGCAATCGACGATCCGGTCGGTCTTGCAGGTTCTCGGTCAACGTGCCGAAACCCTGCGCCGCGCGGCAGATGCGGTGATCGCGATGCCCAAGCCCGCCGATATCATCTACACGCCGATCAGCACAGCCGATGCGGTCATCCGCTATGCCGGCAACTTTGCCCCCAGTTGGGCGGGTGCCATTGCGATTGATCTGTTGCCTGCGGTGCTGGTCTTCATCCTTGCGATCACCCATGCCGCCATCAGGTCGGGCAAGGCACGCGTGGGCGTGGAGGATACCATGACCATCGCCGAATTGCGCGCCGCCCTGAACGCCATGACCGGGATGGAAGAAGCGCTGCGGCGTGCGCAGGAGCCGTCCTCTGCGCCTGCACCGACCCTGCCGCCACCCGGAGAGACAAAAAGCAGCACGGGGCAGGACAAGCCGCAAGATGCCTGACGAGGTCACCCTCCCAAAACAGCGCGGGATCACAGTAAAGTCTGTGATCTATGGATTTCTTGGTCTGCAACTGGCCTTGGCGGTCATGTTGATGGGCGGGGACCTTTGGCGCGCCCTTCCCGGCATCGGCATGCCATCCACCCAACCACGGTTTGACCAGCCGGTGAACCCCGGCGACCAGACGCGGCGCTACCGTCCTGCGGATATGCCCCTCGCGCCTGCGCGCGACGGCAACCCCTCGCGGCCCTACACATCCACAGGCGACATGCCGACACGGCTGATATTCGAGGTACAAGACCGATCCATCACCATGACGGGCGCCATCTCACCGGGCGATGCAGAACGGTTCGCCAGCTTTCTGGAGGCAGAGAGCGCCACGTTTGAGACGGTCCGGCTGAACTCCCCCGGCGGGTCGGTGTCAGATGCCTTGGCTATCGGCCAACGCCTGCGCGATGAGGGTTTCAACACCGTGATGGAAGCAGGCGACATCTGCCTGTCGGCCTGCCCCTATGTTCTGGCCGCAGGCGTCGCGCGCGCGATAGACGAAGACGCACAAGTGGGAGTGCATCAGCATTTCTTTGATGTGAACACAATTCTCCCGGCCTTCCTGGCGGTGGAGGACGTGCAACGCGGCCAGGGTGCCGTCATGGTGCATCTGGAAGCCATGGGGGTCGATCCGCTGGTGATGCAGCATGCGCTGGTGACCCCCCCGGACGAGATCTATATTCTACTCCCCGAAGAACTCCAGCTTTACCGCCTAGCCTTCACGCCCGAACCACCAGAGGAATGAGCGCCGAAACCGGACCAGCCTTTCCATACCGCCACCAGTAAAGATCATCCGTCAAACTGCAACACGCGGACGGCCTGACGCTTCCACCGTGACTTCGGCCTCCACAAATACTTCGCGCCCCTCGATGCCTGCACTGCGCACATTGCGCACGACACTCACTTGGATATCCGCCGCACCCGCTGCTTCTGCCGCGGCGATAGCCCGTGCGCGCAACACGTCTTCCAACCGCTCGAGCGCTGCGTCCTCGTCACCAAAATCCTGTGGACCTTCCAGCAGATGCACGCGGTACTTCCCCTCGCTGGGCGAGGTCACCGTACCCGCCTCCCGCATCGTCACACGGCCCACAACCGCGCCAATCGCATTGGCAACGCCTGCATGCTCCGGCAGGATCATCTCGCATCCCAGCCGCTTTCCCACCGCCGGATAATACGTGGCCGCACTGGCCCCCAGCCCGATCACAGGCACCGCCAGCCCCGTCTCCAGCCGCACCAGCCCGCGATGCCCGCCCAAGCCCCGCTGCATCAGAACATGCCGCGCCAGAACCGCAGGCTCCACCCCGAAACCCTCCTCTTCCTCTGCAAAAGCAGTCTCTAACAAGGCCAGCGCCGTCTGATACTCCAGCTGCGCAATGATCATCCGCGCCAGTGCCTCGGGCTCCGGCGCCAGCCGCTCGCCCGCCCCCGTCCGGCGCCGTCCGAACAACGCCAGCGCCTTGCGCGCCGCCTCGGCATCCCAGCTATCGGACAGCCCCAGCACGTGACTGGCATCTGATGGCGTCACCCCTGCCACCTGAACCAGCCCGCGCTCCACCAGCCGCTTGAGCGCACCCGTCTCGATCCGGCTGCGCAACACATCGCCCAAAGGCAGCACCGCCGCGCCGATCCGCTCCAGCAACACAGCCTCGCGCGGCCCGATGCCTTCCATGCTCTGCCCTGCCACTGCGCGCACAAACCGCCCGTCAAACTCCCCCGGCAAACTACTGCGCAACTGCGCATCCAGTGTGGCATGCACCACCTCACCCGCATCCACCGCAATCAGCGATACCGGAACCAGCCGCCGCGGCCCAAGGCTCACGCCCCCCTGCAACCCCTCGGCAAGGAAATGCACCTCGCTGTCGCCACCCAGTCCGGTCGTGCGCATCGCCACCGCCTCCACCATCGTGCGATACGGCCCGACACGCGCGCCCGCCGGATCAATCGCAGGCCGCCCGTCTCTGAGCAGCGCCACATCCGTCGTCGTCCCGCCAATGTCCGACACCAGCGCATGATCCGCCCCCGTCATCCACCGCGCACCCACAATTGACGCCGCAGGCCCGCTCAGGATCGTCTCGATCGGCCGCTCCCGCGCCTGCGCGCTTGAGATCAGCGCCCCATCCCCCCGCACCACCATCAGCGGCGCCTCTACGCCGATGTCCCGCAAAATATCCTCCGCCCGCCCGATCAGCCGGTCTATCATCCCGATCAGCCGCGCATTCAGCACCGCCGTCATCGCCCGCTTGGGTCCGTTCAGCTTGGCCGACAACTGGTGCGAGGCCGACACAGGCCGCCCCGTCAGCTCCGCCACCAGCGCCATCGCCCGCACCTCATGGGCCGGATTGCGCGTGGCAAATTGCGACGCCACGGCAAAGCCGCCAACCCCCGCGCCATGCTCCGCCAGAAACGCGCGCAAGCCCTCCTCATCCAAGGCCACCGCCTCGCCACCCGCATGATTATGCCCGCCTGCCAAAACGACATGCGGATCGCCCTTCAATGCCTCCAGCAGCCCATGCGTCTCCAGATCCCGTTCCTTGAAGCCGATATAGATCAGCGCGACACGCCCGCCCTGCCCCTCGACCAGCGCATTGGTCGCCAAGGTTGTAGACAAAGACGCCAGCGCGATCTCCTCCGCCGCAACGCCCGATTGTGCCAATACCGCCTGCACCGCACCGCCCACACCAATGGCCAGATCGTGCCGCGTGGTCAGCGCCTTTGCGCTCGCGATCACCTCGCGCTCGTCGCGGATGATCACCGCATCCGTATAGGTGCCACCCGTATCCACGCCCAAAAGCAACGCCATCGGCCTCTCCTCAAAACTGTTGGGAAATCTCTACCCGATAGGAGCAGGCGTACCAGCCCCAATAGCGTCAACCGGCATCCAGTTGCGCCACAGCCCAGCGCGCCGCATCCGCCACAGCCGCATCCGGATCATCATACAACGCCCGCGCAGGCTCTGCCAAAGCTGCATCACCCGAATTGCCAATCGCATAGAGCACATTGCGCACAAACCGATCCCGCCCGATCCGCTTGACGGGCGAGCCCGAGAACCGCAGCCGGAACGCCGCATCATCCAGCGCCACCAACTCGGCCAGCGTCCCGCCCGATCCGCCATGATACCGCATGTCACTCGCCGCCACCGCGAACTTGTTCCACGGGCAGACCGCCAGACAATCATCACAGCCGTAGATCCGGTTGCCCAATGCTGCGCGCAGCGCCTCGTCCACCGGCCCCTTATGCTCGATCGTCAGATAGGAAATGCACCGCCGCGCATCCAGCTGGTACGGCTTGGGGAATGCATTGGTCGGACAGACATCCTGACAGGCGCGGCAACTGCCACAATGGTCCACCTCGGGCGCGTCCGGCTCCAAATCCAAGGTTGTAAAAACAGAGCCTAAAAAGGCCCAATTGCCCCAATCCCGGCTGACAACATTGGTATGCTTGCCCTGCCAGCCCAGCCCCGCCGCCTGCGCCAGCGCCTTTTCGGGCACGGGCGCAGTGTCCACAAACACCTTCACCTGACAGGGCTCCTGCTCGATCAGCCACCGCGCCAATCGCTTGAGCCGCTTCTTCACGATGTCATGATAATCGCGCCCCTGCGCGTAGACAGAAACCGCCCCCAGCTCGGGCCGCTCCAGCATTGCCAGCGGATCATGCTCCGGCGCATAACTCTCCGCCAACATGATCACAGACCGCGCCTCTGGCCACAGAACCGACGGATTCCCGCGCCAGTTCACGCGCTCCTCCATCCAGCCCATCTGCCCGTGGTATCCAGCCTCCAGAAACGCATCCAGCCGCGCAGGCACCTCCGGCACCGCATCGGGCCTGCACACCCGACAGGCCACAAACCCCTCCGCCAGAGCCTTCGCCACAAGACGCGCCTTAAGCTCCATTCTTCATGTTGCCTTTAAACTCAATGCCGCACCCTCCGCAGGCACAGCCGCCAGAGTGATGCCCGGCTCAGAAATCCAGATCATTGTAATGCCTCGGCGGCGTGAACCCCGGCACCTGATCCGCCAGAATGGACCGGAACGCCGGCCGGGACTTGATCTTGGCATACCAGTCCTTCACCTCGGGGCAGCTGTTCCAATCCACATCCGAGATATAGTCCAGGGCGGACAAATGCGCCGCCGCCGCAAAATCGGCCAGCGTCATGTTATCACCCGCCAACCAGCGGCGGTGGTCCAACAGCCAGGTCATATACCCCAGATGGAACTTGATCGCCTTCGCGCCTGCCTTGACGTTCTTGCTGTCGGGATAGCCCGCCTTCATCATCTTCTTGTTCACCCGCTCGTATAGCAGCTTGCTGGTGACCTCGTGGTGAAATTTGTCGTCAAACCAGCTGACCAGCCGCCGCACTTCCAGCTTCTGCACTGAATCCGATGGCAGCAGCGATGGCTCGGGTCGGGTTTCCTCGATGTATTCGCAGATCGCGGCGCTCTCGGACATCATGATCCCGTCCAGACGCAACACCGGTACTTTCCCCGCAGGATTGCGGCGGAGGAAGTCCGGATCCTTCTCCCAGTACCGCTCTTCCACCAACTCCACCTCGATCTTTTTCTCGGCGAGAGACAGCCGGACTTTGCGGCAGTGCGGTGAAAGCGGGACGTGGAACAGGCGGGCCATGAAGAAATCCGAAAAAGGGGGTACCCCCCCTCCATGCCTTGCGGCGCGTGATTATTCAACTCTCGAAACAGGCCGCGCGCCCGTCTGCGCGGATTGTAGCAGCGCCCGAGCGGATCTGGGCTGCGCGCTTTTTCAGATTGGCCGTGGGCCGCGAGGCACTGCGCGTCTTGGGCGAAGGCAATACAGCCGCCAGTTGGGATGCCTGCCGCTCGCTCAGCGCCTCGGGGCCAATACCAAAATAGTGTCGCGCAGCAGCTTCCACACCGAACACGCCTTCGTCGAATTCGGCAACGTTCAGATAGACTTCCACGATACGCCGCTTGCTCCACAGCGCCTCTACCAGCGGCGTGATCATCGCTTCCAGCGCTTTGCGCACCCACGTCCGGCCATGCCACAGATACACATTCTTCACCGTTTGCTGGCTTAGCGTGGAGGCACCACGGTTGGACCCTTCGGCAATCGCCAGCTTGATCGCGCGCACATCGAATCCCCAATGCTGGCAGAAATTGGCATCCTCCGCAGCTACGACAGCACGCGCCATGACGGGCGCAATGCCACCCATCGGCACCCATTGATGGTCCACACCGCCAAGGCGGCGACCCTCCGTAAACATATAGATCGTGGTGGGCGGGTTCACGACACGGCCCAAGAGGACCGCGGCTGCCACCACCAGAAAACACACCGCCACAGTACGCCATACCACACGGCGCAGACGATTGCGCAGCGCCGGGCGCGGCGCGCCTTCCACCGCTTTGGATCTGGATCTAGTGGTACGTTTCACCATGCTACAGCTATAAGCGCGCGCAAACCGCTTGTGAACGGTCCTCGCAATGGCGAGTCAGAACATCGCGCGCCGTGTTCTGGAGGGCACGCACGGAAATCATGCGAATCCGGCGCAGCTGTTCAACGAGACAATGCTGAAGGCGGCAAAAAGCAGGCGGTAGTGAATGCTGATAAGGGTCATACTGATATTCCTCTAAATATTTTGTTTAAAAATTGTTGAGGGGTGGGCAGGCATGTCACATCCCTTCCCCCAAAAATAACGAGGCTCAAGCACTGGCCGTCAGGCGCGCCAATCCGCGCAGCTATGGCGCTGGGAAATATCTCAGGCTGGCAAACCGGATCAATGGTGGTCGTTGACACAATGGGCGCCTCTCGCTCTTTTCACGTGCAATATGCACCCGAAATGAGCCGAAACTTCGCCCGCCATTGTTTCCAAAAAAGGTCATTCTGTGTCAGCGAAACAAGCGGAATGTCTCGCTGACACAGATGTTTTAGCGTCTATTCCGCCGGGACCGCCTCGGGCTCCAGAGCCAGTGGCGCTGGAATACGGGTCAGCATCTCCTTCGGGCAGATCTGCACAAAGTTCTCTTTCTCGAGGTCCCAATGTTGCAGGATGTCTGCGGCCTTACGGCTGCCCGTCTCTGCGGCGTGAAGCTCGATCAGCGTTTTCAGCTCCTGCTCCCAATGCCCCTCTGCTACAGGGCAATGCACCAGTGTTTCATGGTTCATCCGCATCGTTGCACGCCCTTGGGGATCATACAGATACGCCATCCCGCCGGTCATGCCCGCGCCAAAGTTGGCACCGATATCACCCAGGATCACCGCGACACCACCGGTCATGTATTCACATCCGTTGCTGCCACAGCCCTCGATCACCACCCGCGCACCGGAGTTGCGAACAGCAAACCTCTCACCTGCGCGCCCCGCTGCAAACAGGTAACCATCTGTTGCACCATAGAGAACAGTGTTGCCGATGATTGTGTTCTCAGACGCCACAATGGACGACTTCATCTGTGGCCGCACAACAATCGTACCACCCGAAAGCCCCTTGCCGACATAGTCGTTGGCATCCCCTGACACGACCAGTTTCAGACCCGGTGCTGCAAAGGCACCCAGCGACTGGCCTGCGCTACCCGACAAGTTGATTGTCAGGTGGTTGGGTTGCAGGCTGTTGCGCATGCCAAAGCGCTTCACGATATGGCTGGAGGTCCGCGTGCCGACCGACCGGTGCGTGTTCTGCACCGCATAGTTCAGCTGCATCTTCTCACCATCCTCGAGGAATCGCACCGCATCCGCCACAATCTGCGCGTCGAGCGTATCAGGTACGGCGTTGCGCGGCTTGGAGCGGTCATAGACCGTGTCCATCTGCGCATCGACCGAGATCAGCAGCGGGTTCAGGTCCAGATCATCCAGATGCGCCGACCCGCGCGACACCTGCGTCAGCAGATCCGCCCGCCCGATTACATCATCAAGGCTACGCGCCCCGATAGAGGCGAGAATCTCGCGCACTTCGGTGGCGTAGAAGGTGATCAGGTTCACGACCTTGTCCGCATTACCGGTGAACTTGCCGCGCAGCGCTTCGTCCTGCGTACACACGCCCACGGGGCAGGTGTTGGACTGGCACTGGCGCACCATGATGCACCCCATCGCGATCAGCGCAGCCGTGCCGATCCCGTATTCCTCAGCCCCCAGCATCGCGGCGATCACAATATCGCGGCCTGTGCGCAAACCGCCATCGGTGCGCAGCGTGACGCGCCCCCGCAGGTTGTTCATGCTCAGCACCTGATGCGCCTCGGTCAGGCCCATCTCCCATGGCAGACCCGCGTATTTGATCGACGTCGCAGGCGAGGCACCCGTGCCGCCGTTATGGCCAGAGATCAGGATGATATCCGCCTTCGCCTTGGCCACACCCGCCGCAATCGTGCCCACACCGCTGGATGCCACAAGCTTCACCGTCACCTTGCAGCGCGGGTTGATCTGCTTGAGGTCGTAGATCAGCTGCGCCAGATCCTCGATCGAGTAGATGTCGTGGTGCGGCGGCGGTGAAATCAGCGTCACACCAGGCGTCGAGTGCCGCAGGCGCGCAATCAGCTCCGTCACTTTCATACCGGGCAGCTGGCCACCCTCGCCGGGTTTCGCACCCTGCGCCACCTTGATCTCCAGCTCTTCACACTGGTTCAGATACTCGGCTGTCACACCAAACCGGCCAGAGGCAACCTGCTTGATCTTCGCAGACGGGTTGTCGCCGTTGGGCTCCGGGTGGAAATGCGCAGGATCTTCACCGCCCTCGCCACTGTCGGACTTTGCGCCGATCCGGTTCATCGCCACGTTCAGCGTCTTATGCGCCTCGGGGCTGAGTGCGCCCAAGGACATGCCCGGCGTGACAAAACGTTTGCGGATCGCGGTGATGCTCTCCACCTCTTCAATCGGCACAGGCGCGCCCAGCGTCTTGAGGTCCAGCAGATCGCGCAGATGGATCGGCGGATTGCTCTGCATCTTGGCGCTATATTGCTTCCACATCTCGTAGGACGCGCGGTTACAGGCCTGCTGCAACATATGCATGCTGGTCGCTTCCCACGCGTGCGTCTCGCCGGATTTGCGCGATTTGTAGAATCCGCCAATCGGCAGCACGCTGTCGCTTGTAGCCCAACCACGTGCGTGAACTTCCTCCGCCTTGCGCTGGATGCCGCTCACACCGATGCCGCTGATGCGGCTGGTCATGCCGGGGAAATACTCCGCGCACATGGCGCGCGACAGGCCCACCGCCTCAAAGTTCAGACCCCCTCGATAGGAGGAAATCACAGAAATCCCCATCTTGGCCATGATCTTGAGCAAGCCCTGATCAATCGCCTCGCGGTAGCGCGCAATCGCCGCAGTCAGATCACCGTCCAACAGGCCACGGCCGATACGGTCCGCCAGTGAATCCTCCGCCAGATAGGCGTTCACCACGGTCGCGCCACAGCCGATCAGCACCGCGAAATAATGCGGGTCGATACATTCGGCAGACCGCACATTCAGCGACGTGAACGTGCGCAGACCCTTGCGGATCAGGTGGCTGTGCACAGCGGATGTCGCAAGGATCATCGGCATCGCCACCTTGCCCTCGCCGCTGTGCTGGTCCGTCAGCACGATATGCCCCGCACCCGAGCGCACGGCGTCCTCCGCCTCGGCCCTGATCCGCATCAGCGCGGCGTTCAGATTCCCAGTGCCCGCTTCGAACGTGCAATCCAGCGTCACCTTATCCGCGTTGAAATGGCTCATCAGCTCGTCGAACTGCGCGTTGCCCACGAACGGGCTGTCCAGCACCAGAATCTCGGTCTGGCTGCTGTCCTCGTCCAGCACGTTCTTGAGGTTCCCGAACCGCGTCTTCAGGCTCATCACGCGGAATTCGCGCAAGCTGTCAATCGGCGGGTTCGTGACCTGAGAGAAGTTTTGCCGGAAGAAATGACTCAGCGGGCGGTACTTGCCCGACAGCACGGCAGACGGCGTATCGTCGCCCATGGAGGCCAGCGTTTCCTTGCCGTCCTCGGCCATCGGCGCCAGGATCTGCTCCAGCTCCTCGATGGTATAACCGGCAGCCACCTGACGGCGGCGCAGCTCGGCCCCGCTGAACAGCGGCTTTTCGGTCACGCCCAGCAGCGCATCGTCCAACTCGTTGATCTTGCCGACCCACTCGCCAAAGGGGCGCGCGGCGGACAACTTGTCCTTGATCTCGGTATCGCCGAACAGCTTGCCCTCGGCCATATCCACGGCCAGCAACTGCCCCGGCCCCAACGCGCCCTTGCGCACCACACGCGCCTCGTCCAGCGGGACCATGCCCGCCTCGGAACCGGCAATCAGCATGCCGTCGGATGTCACCACATAGCGCATCGGGCGCAGGCCACTGCGGTCCAGACCGGCACACACCCAGCGACCATCGGTCATCGCCAGCGCTGCCGGACCGTCCCAAGGCTCCATCACGGAGTTGCAGTAGGAATACATATCGCGCCACGCCTGCGGCAACTCGACCGCCTGCTTGGACCACGCCTCGGGCACCAGCATCGTCTTGGCCATCGGCGCGGACCGCCCCGCACGCACCAGCACCTCGAACACGGAATCAAGCGCTGCGGAATCCGAAGACCCCGCCGCAACGATCGGCTTGATGTCCTCCGCCATATCGCCAAACGTGGCCGACGCCATGCGGATCTCGTGGGACTTCATCCAGTTCAGGTTGCCCTTGAGCGTGTTGATCTCGCCGTTATGCGCCAGCATGCGGAACGGCTGTGCCAGCCACCACTGCGGGAAGGTATTGGTGGAATAGCGCTGGTGATAAATCGCAAAGGCGCTCTCGAAACGCGTGTCCATCAGGTCGGGGTAGAATTCCGCCACCTGCTCGGCCAGCATCATGCCTTTGTAGATGATGCTGCGGCACGACATGGACGCGATGTACAGCGTCGGCACCTGCGCCGCGATGGCCGCCTTCTCGATGCGGCGGCGGATCACATAAAGCTCACGCTCGAACGTTTCCTCGTCCACGCCCTTGGCGTTGGAAATCAGGATCTGCTCGATCTCGGGGCGCGTCGCGTTCGCCTTCTCGCCCAGACAGGCGACATTCACCGGCACATGGCGCCAGCCGTAGATATAGTAGCCCATGCGCAGCACTTCGGTCTCGACGATGGTCCGGCACGTTTCCTGCGCTGCGAAGTTCGTGCGCGGCAGGAATACCTGCCCCACCGCGATCATCTCGTCCATGCGCGGCTTGTGACCGGTCCGCCCGATCTGGTCGTAGAAGAACGGCACAGGAATCTGCACGTGGATACCCGCACCATCGCCTGTCTTGCCGTCCGCATCCACAGCACCGCGGTGCCAGATCGCCTTCAGCGCCTTGATCCCGTTCTCGACCACTTCGCGGCTCCGCGAGCCGTCAATATTCACCACCAGACCCACACCGCAAGAGGAATGCTCCTCCTCGGGGGAATAGAGGCCCTTCTCGGCCATGAACGCACGTTTCGCTTCTTCGCGGGCAACCCAAGCGTCATCATATTTGGTCATTCGGCGTCTCCTTCATCGGGCGCAAAAAAGCGCAAAGGTTTGTTGTCTTTAATAACTTGTTTTGTCGGCAGCATAGGGCAGCAAACCTGCCCCATTTACCTTCCGGTAAGTGACATACGTATGCCGCGCCGGTGTACGCGTGGTGTACACAGTGCGCTTCACTCCGCAGCGACAGCAGCCGCGCCACTGAATTGCTCTAGGATCGCCTCGGCACAGTCGCGCCCATCCTTGATCGCCCAGACGACCAGCGACGCACCGCGCACAATATCACCCACGGCATAGACGCCTTCGGCCTCAGTTCGGCCAGTGATATAGTCAGCCTTCACAGTACCCCAGCGGTTCACCGGCAGATCGGGACAATCCCACAGCGTTGGCAGGTCCTCAGCCTCAAACCCCAGCGCCATGATCACCAGATCCGCGTCTTCGACATAGTCCGCGCCCTCGATCACTTCGGGCGCCTGACGGCCCGTCGCATCAGGCTGGCCCAGACGCATCTTCTGCACCATCACACCGCTGATCGGATCACCGACGAAGCCCTTGGGCGCGCACAGCCATTCAAACACCACGCCTTCTTCCTCGGCATTGGCCACCTCACGCTGGCTGCCGGGCATGTTGGCGCGGTCACGACGATACAGACACTTCACGCTCGTCGCACCCTGCCGGATCGACGTCCGCACACAGTCCATCGCCGTATCACCGCCACCAATCACCACCACGCGTTTGCCCTGCGCATTCATGGTGCCGTCAGTGAACTGCGGCACATCATCGCCAAAGCTTTTCTTGTTGCTGACAGTCAGGAAATCCAGCGCAGGCACCAGACCGGGCACACCGACACCGGGAGCTTGCAAATCACGGCTTTTGTAAACGCCAGTGGCGATAATCACCGCATCATGCGCGGCGCGGATATCGGCAAAGCTGATGTCCTCACCGACTTTGCAATTCAGCTTGAACGCAACGCCGCCCTGCTCCAGCTGGTCGTTGCGGCGCATGACCACATCTTTCTCCAGCTTGAAACCGGGGATACCATAGGTCAGCAATCCGCCCGCGCGATCATAGCGGTCATAGACCGTGACCTGCACGCCCGCGCGGCGCAGGAAATCCGCCGCCGCAAGCCCGCCCGGACCCGCACCGATGATGCCCACACTCTCCGTGCGCTCTTGCGCGGGCTTGATCGGCTTGACCCAGCCCTTTTCCCACGCAGTATCGGTAATGTACTTCTCGACCGAGCCGATGGTGACGGTGCCGTGGCCCGACTGCTCAATCACGCAGTTGCCTTCGCACAGACGGTCCTGTGGACAGATGCGGCCGCAAATCTCTGGGAAGGTGTTGGTCGCCTGCGAAATCTCGTAAGCTTCCTCCAACCGCCCTTCGGCCGTCATGCGCAGCCAGTCGGGGATATTGTTGTGCAGCGGACAATGGGTCTGGCAGTATGGCACGCCACATTGGCTGCACCGGCTGGATTGCTCCTTGGCCTTGGCATCGGCGTACTCTGCGTAAATCTCTTGAAAATCGGTCTTGCGTAGGTTGGGCGCACGCTTTTCCGGCATGTCCCGCTCGACGTTGGTGAATTTCAACATTGGTTGCTTGGCCATGTGCCCTGATCCTCAAATCCGTTCTGGTCTACCGGATAGCCCAAGCCAGAGATGAATAAAAGGCAGCAATACTGACCTATATGTTGTTTTCTTCAGCCATGGCGCAGAAAACAAGGCGCGCGACGGTCACTTTTAGATCCGATCCGGACCCAATCTTCAAAACCCATTGACAAGTAACAACAATGACAAGGACCCGATCACTATGCGCCACCAGCCAAACAGCGCGTAGCCATGGCGGCTGACATAATCCAACAGCAACTTTACCACCAGCAGCGCACTTATGAACGCCATGACAAAGCCCACAGCAATCACACCCATGTCCGACACGTCCAGAACATCGCGATTCTGGTAGAGATCGTAGGCAAACGCGCCCGCCATCGTCGGCATTGACAGAAAGAACGAAAATTCCGCTGCCGCACGCTTGCTGGCACCCAGCATCAGCGCGCCGACAATCGTCGCACCCGAGCGCGACACACCGGGGATCATCGCAAAACACTGTATAAAGCCAATTTTAACCGCCATCGGGATTGGCAACTTCATCGCATCATTATGCACTGGCTCGGGCGCCATCCGGTCAACAAACACCAGAACAATTCCACCCAAGATCAGCATGATTGCAATCAACACCGGCGTCTCGAACAAAACGGTCTTGATAAAGTCATGGGCCAGCACGCCAATGAACACCGCAGGCAGAAACGCCAGCAGCACCGAAAATATAAACCGCCGCGCCTGCGGATCCGAGGGTGCGGCAGTGAAAACTGAAATCAACCGCGCGGAATAGAGCGACAGGATCGCCAGCACTGCCCCCAGCTGGATCACCACCTCAAAGGTCTTGCCCGCAGATTCAAACCCCAGAAAATGTCCGGCCAGCAGGATATGACCCGTGGAAGATACCGGAATAAACTCGGTCAGCCCCTCCAGCAGCCCCAGAAAGGCGGCGACAATTGTAGTATTATCCATCAGTTGCGGCGCAGATTCTGCGCTGATTCCTTGATCGCGGTAAATTCACCAGACGGCCGGAACCGCCACAGATACTCCGGAAGAACCGAAGTCATCGCCGTGGGCTCGATACCCAGCGCGGCAAAGCCCTGCGCACCCTCTGCCACCACATTATCCTTGGCAAGGTTTTTCACCTGATCACGGGTCACCATGCTCTTGACCAGACCAAGCGAGACCGCCTGTAGCATGTCAAAGCCGAACGCCATGATACGCGCCGCAAAGAACGGAATATTCAGCACCAGACGGCGGCGGCGGATCACGTCCAACATCAAAGACATCAGCTCGCGGAAGGTCATCGTCACCGGGCCGCCGAGTTCGTACACACCCTGCGCCTCGCCCAAAACGCCTTTGACAACGGCCTGCGCCACATCATCCACATAAACAGGCTGGAACCGCGTATCGGCGCCGATCACAGGCAAGACCGGACCCATCCGCGTCATACCGGCAAAACGGTTGAAGAAATCATCCTCTGGACCAAACACGATCGAAGGACGCACAATCATCGCATCCGGTTGGTGCTTGAGCACACCATCCTCGCCAACGGCTTTGGTGCGGGCGTAGTCGCTGTCGCTGTCCGCATCCGCGCCAATCGCGGAGACATGCACCATGCGGGTGATTCCCGCCTCTTTCGCCAGCCGCGCAATCCGCTCCGGCCCTTCGGCCTGCACCGCGTCAAAGGTGTTCTTGCCGGTCTCAGCCAGCACACCAACGCAATTGACCACCGCATCAGCACCCTGCATCACTGAAGCGACCGACGCATCGTCGCGGATGTTACACAAAACAGGCTCGACCTGCCCCACCACGCCATAGGTGCGTACAAACAGCGCCTCGTTCGGTCGCCGTACAGCCACGCGCACACGCCATCCCGCCTTGGCCATCCGCCGCGCGATATACCGCCCGACAAAGCCTGATCCGCCATAAATCGTAACCAGTTTAGACATGTGCAGCCCCTCAACGATTGTCCGGCACGGGTGTACCCCCGCACCGCCTCGCAAACAAGGCGCAAAAACCCTCTGGGCAGCACAGGGGCGAAAGAACTTGCTGACACCACAATAAATCCAATTGACACCCACCGCCCAGCAGCTTAGACGCCTCTCACGAGTTGTGCCCAGATGGCGGAATGGTAGACGCGCTAGCTTCAGGTGCTAGTACTGGCAACGGTGTGGAGGTTCGAGTCCTCTTCTGGGCACCATATATTCCGAGATAAGTTGTTGTTATCAAACAATATTTAGGAGTATTTGCTGCCGTGAGGTCCACATTCAGGTCCACAAATAATGTCAGCAAGCTTTGTTATGAAGTATGTCAAACACCTCAAAGACGGTTCATATAAATACAGAAGGCGTGTGCCGGATCATCTGCAAAAGGTGTTTGGTAAATCGGAATTCAGTCGCCTGCTTGGCCGCACAGAAATGGAGGCCTTGAGCGCCTACCCCGATGTGCACAGGCACTTTGAGCGGATCATCAAAAACATTCCCAACACCACCACAGCAGCCGAAATTGCGTCTCTCAAAGAGCAAATCAACGCTAGGTTTCTTGAGCTCGGTTTGAGCCGGACATACAAGAATGCAGGTTTTGACGAACAAACCGCCCGTGTGAATCCCGGAGACAAAATGCCCACAGAAACGGTTTGATAA
>TARA_R110002020_G_scaffold416078_1_pt1 | contig 42026 bp, 43 predicted proteins | sample TARA_R110002020 | Tara Oceans TARA_R110002020 (sample SAMEA4396489) | marine metagenome | biome: Westerlies Biome; feature: [MES] marine water layer (ENVO:01000295) within the mesopelagic zone...; material: water (ENVO:00002006), including particulate matter (ENVO:01000060) such... | reverse complement strand
GCAATTCCGCTGCGCTCCATTGCCGCCGGTGAGCTTAGTCGTTAGAGGTTTCTTTTGAGTATCGAGAAAGTTTCAGATTTTGAAGATATTGAGAAGCTTGCCAACTCCCTAGAGAAAGAATGTTTTTCAGGCAAGCCACATTCGTACTCTTACGTGTCTCCAATTCTCTTCCGTGGGCATTCGAGGGCTAGCTGGGGCCTAGAAACTACACTCGAACGTTATGGTAAGAAAAACCTTAGTCTTGAGGCATACCTTCGATATTTGAGTCGAGTTAAGCCCGCTATTGAGTCATTCACTGACAGGGCGTTTAGTTTCCATTTCAGTAACGGCAGTACAGAGGGACGCACTTTTATACTTTCTGATGTGAGCTTTCTAAAGGGACAATACGAATTCATGGTGTACCTAAGGCATCATGGGTTTCCGACCCCCCTGTTGGACTGGACTAGATCTTTATATGTAGCTCTTTATTTTGCGTGTTCGGGGCCGATGCACGATGAAGATTCGGTGCTCTACATGTATGTGGAAAACTTGGGCTATGGAAAGGGAGGGGTCGTAGGTGGACCTGAAATTACGACTCTCGGGCAGTATGTGACTGCTCATAAGAGACACTTTATCCAGCAGTCTAATTACACAGCCTGTATCGCAGAGATCGATAGTGAGTGGTGTTTTCACCCCCACGAGGCTGCTACTGGGACTTCAAGTGATACCCAGGACAGGATTTATAAAGTCCTCATCCCTAGTCACCTACGACGAACAATTTTGCGTAGACTGGATTCGATGAATATCAATGCGTTTTCTCTTTTTGGAACCGAGGAAGCGCTGATGGAGACTTTGGCTTTTCGGGAATTGCATGGGTAGCGATCTCTAACAATTGCATTAAATTCGTTCCGGCCCGATGGGCCTCCACCAGACGCCCTAGTTGGGCGCCGTTTATGCAGGCGTTAGATTTAAATCCGAGCAAAGCAATATACTTATGATAGGTCATGACATAAATGTCCGATTACGATTTCAGTAGCTTGAATGACAAAGAATTTGAAGATTTATCGGCTGATCTTTTAACATGCCATCTTGGAACTAGGGTTGAAAGGTTTAAAGCTGGTCGAGATGGTGGTGTAGATGGACGCTTTTTTTCTGCGTCTGGAGATGAAGTTATCGTCCAGTGTAAGCACTGGATAAAATCTGGATTGTCTGCACTCATGAGGTCCATTGAAAAGACAGAGGCTAAAAAAGTAAACAAGCTTAACCCAAAGCGATATATATTTGTGACATCTCTGGAGCTCTCACGAGCAAATAAGATTAAGATAAAAAGCTTATTTTCCCCGCATGTAATAAAAGACTCCGATATTTTTGGGAATCAGGACCTCAATGATATTCTATCTAGAAATCCAGAGGTAGAGAGAAAGCATTATAAACTATGGATATCCTCCAGTAATGTCCTTCAGTCAATATTGAACTCTGGGATTATAGGCAGGAGCAGGCATAAACTTGAAGAAATTATCGAGGAATCAAATAGATATGTGGTCACTGAAAGCCACACTCAGGCAATGGAAAAACTTGAAAACGTTCATTCGATAATAATTACTGGTGCACCTGGTGTAGGCAAAACATCTTTGGCCGATCAGCTGAGTCAATTTTACACCGCGGAAGGTTTTGAATTCTGTTTCATCGAGAATTCGCTTAACGAAGCCGAAAAAATATATCGTGAAGACTCTTACCAAGTATTCTATTTCGATGATTTTTTAGGAAGAAATTTCTTGTTGGCTCTTGATTCGCATCAAGACTCTCATGTTATCAACTTTATAAGAAGGGTAGAAAAGGACAAAAAGAAAAGGTTCATTCTTACCTCCAGATCAAATATTTTAAACCAAGGTAAGCGGCTTAGCGATCTGTTCGAAATCAAAAAAGTAAGCAGAAACGAGTATGAGTTATCCATTTCATTATTGACTGACATGGATAAGGCAAAAATTTTATACAACCATATCTGGTTTGGTGATTTAGACGAGGAATATATTGATCAAATATACGAAGACAGAAGATATTTGAAGATTATTAAACACAGGAATTTCAATCCTAGATTAATTTCATTTATCACAGATCATCATCGGATTTCCGGAATAAGTCCTGAGGAATATTGGAGCTACATAAATTCAACTTTGTCGAACCCCAAAGATATTTGGCGAAATGTCTTTGACGTACAGGTTGATGATATATGTAGACATATAGTTGTAGCAGTATCTCTGCACGGGAAGTCAATGGCAGAAGACAGCTTAAAAAGACTCTATTCTGGACTGGCGTCAAGCGACATAGTTGTTAAGCCAACCAAGAATTACGACGCCGCTATAAGGTTGCTAGTTGGGGCGCTACTAAATAGAAGTATTCTAGATGGTGGTCGTATTTCATATGATTTATTCAATCCTTCAATTGCTGATTTTGTTATTTCCAACTATCTAAATGATTTTGGATATATTGACGAATTGCTGGTTCACCTAAGGACGCCTGAGTCAATATCTAACTTAAATAGCTTGATGACGTCTGGTGTTATTAGTGGCTCGTATTATTTTGATTTGTTAGAGTCGCAGCTATTAAATCTTTCAAGGGAGAAAAATGGTTGCGAGATAGATGGCTATAAGCTTCGCATATTGTCTTGTGCCTCTTCCTTATCCATGACTCCTAATGAGAGTGTCGTCGATTACATTAGGAGTTTAGTGAAGTCTGCACTGCGCAGTGGGCCAAACTGTTTTGGAATCGACTATTTTGAGTTTATCTGGTGGGCTTACGCTTTAGGGTTGATAAGTACCGATGATTCGATCTTTAAGAATCACTTAAGAGATTGGGTTTTTGAGTATGAAAAGGATATGGATGAATTTATCCCAATCTCTAAGTTAGTGGCGGCAATAGATACCCCGTTCTCTGAACTGACGGTAAAGCTTAAAGAACAATATGTCGAGTACTTATCTGAGGATATTACAAGAGATGCAATCGAGGCAGGTATACTAAGCTCAGTATATGACATCAATGATTATGACTGCTCTGAGATATCTGAATACGTTGAAAGTCGTTTTTCTGAGCTAGCCATTACCTTTGATAAAGCTGATACTGAGCTAGTTGGCGAGTGTTGTGGCGTGGACGAAATTATTCAGTCCAATATAAACTCCGCAATACATGAAGATCAACAATACGAAGCTTATAGAGATCAGAGATATAGCACGCTTCCTGTGTCCGATGCCATAGATGATCTATTCGATAGATCGTGATCGTAATAAATCTAACAAGCCCATGTTGTCTGGGCTTCCCAGATTTTGCTAGACACTTTTTCTGAGGAGAAGCATTAATATTCATATGTATAGTTATCGAAATCAAATTTAGTAGCTTTTAAAAGTAGTGCTACTAAAAGTAGCTCATTGATATATATAGATAAAATTATAAATAGTAGTTTTTAGAGGGTGCTTTGATCTTATCCGCGTTTTCAGACCGGTCACCGAGGCTCGCCGCCCACGACACCTTCTCCACGGTTTCGCGGCGCTCCACCCGCCAAAGGTGCTCAAGCTCCTGCTGCAACTTTTCATAACCGCCGAGGGTAATTAAATTGGTTTTCATACGCTGATTCGTTATTGCCTGCGTTTAAAGATAACCCATGATTTTACTGGGTTATCGCTCCGAAGGAAATGGCAGCGAGGGGAATGTTAGATTGTCTAGCGGGCTGGAAGTGCCCGCGTAATGTTGACCAACAACATGCGTATATATTTGAGTGGTTTTAACATCGTTATGGCCCAGAAGCTCCTGAACTGTACGAATATCGCAACCGCTTTGCAGCAGATGTGTGGCGAAGGAATGGCGAAAAGTGTGGCAATTAACTTTTTTGAAAACCTTCGCTTGAACGACTGCTGGTTTAAGGGCCTTTCTAATGACGCTACTGTGAAGATGATGTCGACAAAGGACGTCGGTGTATGGGTGTGCGCACAAGGAAGTTGATGGAAAGACAAACATCCAACCGGGTTGCTTGAAAGCGCTGGGGTATTTTCTATCAAGTGCACTTGGTAGTGATGGGCCGACACCGATACTGTTATCATTAGCTTGTACCTTTAATGCTGTACTTATCGCCTCTTTAATCTGAGGAATTAAGCGTTCGCTTAATAAAGTTTGCCGGTCCTTCTTGCCTTTCCCATCACGAATGGTAAGAGAAAGATTTTCTAGGTTCACATCCTGAACTCGTAAGCCTAGTGCCTCACTTATTCTAAGACCACTACCGTAAAGCAACTCGATAACTAAACGATTACGTCCGGTTAATTGGTTCAAAATATCGATGACTTCGCTGGGCGATAAAACAACAGGTAGCTGTCGCTGTTTGGTTGCTAAACTGAAGTTTAAATCGCCGAGTTTTTTGCCAAGAGCTTTATGATAGAGATAGACCAAAGCATTAAGCGCCGTTTTCTGAGTATTTATGGCGACATGGCGTTCGTTAGCTAGCCAACTTAGAAATTCTCGAACTTCATTACTGCCGAGCTTTTTAGGATGCTGCTTTTTATGAAAATAAATGTACTGACGAATCCAGCCTAAGTAGGACTTCTCTGTTCTTAAACTGTAACCACGTAAACGCATATCAACGCGTAGCTGTTCAATAAATGGGCTAGGCATAAACTCTCATCCTTGAGTTTTGAAATTAGCCATTAACTTTAGCCTAACTTGCGGCTCACTTTTGTCAGCAATATTGCATAGTTTGTTGTTGTATTGCGTATTTAACTCGTTTAATGTCAGTTACATAATAAAAAAGTAAAGTTGGATATTGTGCACTCGTTGGAATGGAAATGAGCACGCTCGAATTGGATTGCTTGTTTTTGGTGAGTTTTATGAAAAATAAAGCAGACCCTCAAAGGCTTACGAAGAAAAAAGCAACAATTTGATGAACGCACAAAGTGTGCACGCACAGTATACAAATGTTAAGTCACCCTCTAGCTTAGGTTGCTTTAGAATGAATGAAATGAAAGAGATAATTCTTGATTGGGCATTACTCGTGAACCTAGTAGCAATTATAGTCATACTGGCCACCAAATATCTTTCCAACACTAAAGGGTCATGGGCGGGTGTGGGTTGCCTATTGATAGTTATTGCTTTAGGCAATGCCATTTCATTGGTAAGTGCCGGAGTGAATCCATCTGAGCACATAGCCTCTCTTTTTGGCTTAGCAGTTTTGGGCTCTCTAGGTGTCACCTTTGTGGGTTCTTGGCTTACTGCAGATGCCCAGACTTAACAAAGCCATTAAATACGCTCCCTTCGGTCGCCGGACCTCGTTTCACTCGGCCGTTTATGGCGGGCGTTAAAAGCTTTGAGGTAAAGATGAACCTTGCTCTCTTCGATTTTGACGGAACAATCACGACGCGGGATACATATACTAAGTTTGTCTTTTCCTCGACGAAATTCGTGCGGCTAGTTATTGGTATTTTCCTTCTCTTTCCTGCAATCATCTTATACAAAGTAAGGATTCTTTCTGCACCTAAAGTTCGACCTTTGATATCACGAGTTGCTTTCATGGGCGTTCCTGAAAAACAACTTGGTGCTAGTGCTGAACGTTTTGTGTCCGAATATTTACCCTCCGTGGTTCGGAGCGAAATGCTGCAGAAAATAGCTAAGCATAAAGAGAGCGGCGATCACGTGGTCGTTGTTTCAGCATCTGTCTCTCCTTACCTAAAAATCTGGTGTAGAAATCACGAAGTAGATTTAATTTGCAGTGAACTTGAAGTGCGTAATGGTCGATTTACCGGGGCTTACCTAAATGGCGATTGCAGTAACGAGAGAAAGGTCGAGCGCATAAAAGAACGCATCGATTTATCTCTTTATAGCGAAATTTTTGCGTATGGTGATTCCGAAGAGGATTACCCTATGCTAAACCTAGCCAATACGAGTTTTTATCGGGGGCGAACTCTTTGAAGTTGCATCGGTTGAATGACGGCAAACACCAACATGATAAAAATTAGAAAATATAACGAGTCAGATGCGCGTGATTTATGGGCTATTTTTTATCACACCATTCGCAATGTGAACTCACGTGACTACACACAAGCGCAAGTCGAAGCATGGGCGCCGGATAACGCTTCTCTTGAGGCATGGCAGCGAAAAATGAATGTTATCTCTCCGTTTGTTGCGGAAATTGGCGGAGAAATTGTTGGTTACACCGACCTTCAGGAAGATGGACTAATTGATCATTTCTTTTGCCACCATGAGCATCAGGGTAAAGGTGTCGGGCGTCGCTTAATGGAACATGTGCTGAGAGTGGGTGAGTTACAAGGAATTACCCGGTTTTACTCTGAGGTGAGCATTACGGCTCGTCCGTTTTATGAGAAATTTGGTTTTAAAGTCGTAAAAGAGCAAACGATAGAGATTCGTGGTCAGAAGCTGCGTAACTTTGTGATGGAAAAACTCAGCTAAGCCTATTTGCTATTCTCAAAATTTGAAGATGTCTTATTGGAGGCAGTGGCTAACCAAGCCAATTGATAGGCGGGTTTATTTAACAGGTAATGTCATGGTGAATAAATATTACGGTTCGTGTCTTTGCGGTAGTGTCGGCTACGAGGTTAATGGTGACTTTGACGCATTTTATTTATGTCATTGTAGCCGCTGCCAGAAAGCCACCGGTTCTGCTCATGCGGCTAACTTGTTTGCTAAAGCAGGGCGGTTGGTTTGGCTTAAAGGCGAGGCGGACGTAACCCATTATCAACACCCTGGCTCGCTGCATACTAAGAGTTTTTGTCAGTGTTGTGGCTCCGCACTGCCCTCATTCGCTGAGTCCATTAATTGTGTTGTGGTGCCTGCCGGTAGCCTTGATACGCCGATACCAGTTACGCCCACGGCTAAAATCTTTGTTGCTAACTGTGCTGCCTGGTCAGCTGATTTGAGTAATGTGCCGAGTTTTGATGCGTTACCTGGGCAGGTGAACCAAGACTCGAAGTGAGGACGACCTCACCGCTCAGTTTTCATTCGGGGACGGCCCAAAGTCATGAAGAGGTGCTTATGAGTTGGGTCATTTTATTTATCGCTGGCCTTTTGGAAGTCGCTTGGGCGGTTGGTCTAAAATACACAGACGGCTTCACTAAGCTTTGGCCAACCGTTGGCACCACTGTTGCGTTGGTGGGCAGCTTTGTCTTATTAGGCTTGGCACTGAAGACTTTACCCGTCGGCACTGCCTACGCGATATGGGTGGGCATTGGTGCCGTAGGTACAGCGATTATGGGTATGCTTTTGTTCGGCGAGTCAGCGGACGTTCTTAAACTGGTCAGTTTAGGGTTAATTTGTGCGGGTATTGTGGGGCTTAAATTGGCTCATGGCTGAGGCGAAACAAATTCAAATTGACCTCTCCCCCAAATCCCCAACGTAAATATTCCGTCAGTGCTTTGAAGCCTTGGAATAAACCTCTTATATTTAACGCAGTGCATAACACGAAGAGGTAAAGCATTGCAGCATGCGTTGTTAGTTATCAACCCGAAGAGCCGTAATGGTCATTCCGAGGAGTTAACCGAAGCCACCGACTTGCTCAGAAACTCCGGCATTGAGGTTGAGGTTTGCGTCACTGAAAGTCCGTCTCATATGGCCTCATGCATTGAAAATTACCGTGAGAAAAAAGGAGTGGTAATTGTTGCCGGGGGCGATGGAACCATCAGTTCGGCGTTGGAGTCAATCTATAAAAGCGAGCAAACCTTGGCCATTTTCCCGATGGGAACAGCTAACGACTTGGCGCGCTCGCTTGGCATTTCGCATGACGTTGTTGCAGCTGCTCAGGCTATTGTTAATGACAAGCGAGAACGCATAAACTTGGCAAAAGTGAATAATAGTTATTTTGTGAATGTTGCTCATGTTGGTTTAGGCGTAGAGGTAACCCGCGAGCTGACGTCAGAAATGAAAAAATACTTTGGCGTGTTTGCGTATTTGGGCGCATTTACCAGTGTCATGAAGCGCAACAAGAGTTTTAAAGTTCAAATAGAAGCTGACGGTTGGAAGGAGTCTGTAAGGGCAATTCACCTGGCGGTAGGTAATGGTCGTTACTATGGTGGCGGAAACGTTGTCGATGATGACTCTACACTGTTGGATGGGCAGCTGAACTTATTTTGTTTGAAACCAATACGGTGGTGGCGGTTGTTATTACTGGGAGTCAATTTTCGTAACGGCAATTTGCAAAAGGCAGAGCGGGTTGTCTGTAAAAAGGCCCGAAAAATTAGCATTAAAACCTCCAGGGCTAAGCACATTCAGGCCGACGGTGAGTTTAAAACCGATACACCGGCCAATTTCGAGGTAATGCCTAAGGCTATTGAAGCTGTTGTTGGCGATATGCCACTGCCTAACGAAAACAAGGATTAAAATGTCGATATTACGCACAGATAATCAGGCCGATAGTATAGAAATTCTGAAGTTAGTCATTGAGACAACGGATTACTACCGGGAGATAGCGGAAGTGGTTGGGGATGATAGCCTCGCCAGTAAGCTTAATGATATTGCCAACGAGAGATCTTCCTATATTGAGCCATTTGAGAATGTAGTTAAAGACTTAGGCGAGCTACCGGCTAAACCTGACCCTGATAAAGAACTCCTGCACAAAATAGAAGGGGAACTTACTCAGTTTTTCTCTGCGAATTCTAAAAACGCCATTTTGGATAAGTGTCTGCAGGAAGATGAAGAACTGGCAACTGTGGTAAAACGCACTGAGCTGGGTGAGAAGTCGGCGAAGTATCAAAAATTACTCGATGCCTTGGCTGAAAACCTAAGTAAGACTCAAAAATCTATTCAGGCGTTAAAAGATTAGTATGTAATACGGAAAATGATGGCAGGAGGAATCATGGAAAGTCATCAAAAGGCAAAAAGCGAAATTGTCGTCACGCGACTTCTTCCAAATATTTGTACAGATCGCGTGGAAGAAACTAAAAGTTTTTACATGGAGTTACTTGGCTTCGTCGTTGGCTTTGAACATCAGGGGTGGTACACCCAAATGACGTCACAAACGAATCCCCAGTTGCAAGTCGGCATTATACGGCGCGATCACGAGTTTACGCCGGAGGCTTATCAGCAATCGGCACAGGGAGTGATTATTTCAGCACAGGTTGAAAACGTTGATACAGCCTATTCTGAGGTAAAAAGGCGCGACTTCTCTATTGAACTGGAATTGCGAGATGAAAGCTTTGGTATGCGGCGCTTCATGGTAGCTGACCCGAACGGCGTTTTGGTTAACGTGTTTGCATTCCCATGAATGAGCTATTTGCCGCTCAGACCTAAATTTCTACCGTTCACGCATTCCCTATTTGTATCTATCGGCAGGCTGGGCTAGCTTAGCAGCCAGTTTCCTAACGGCACTGACGTATGAGCTTCAATAAAAAAGAAAAGTTATCGATATCGGCGTTGCTGGTTATTCTCTACCTGATACCAGCAGGGTTAGAGTGGATAGAGTTTGATAGCGAACACTTACACCTTATTGCGATCAGCCTGCCAATTTGGCTGCTCTTCTTTTACCTCGGCCCGTTTTGGCTGTTCTACTGGGTTCAGAAGAGCAGGCGTGTTGCTCGCTTACATGTGGTGGGGCAGGGCGCGTTGTACGTTCTGATGATGTTCGCTGGTGCCAATATTGTCAGTAGACTGCATTCGCTGGCGTTTCCGCAGTATCAGTTTCCGGTAAAGGAGCAGATTCTATCGGCATTCCTGTGGGGCGTGTTTATCTTTTCGATGACGCATATGTATCTTCTGTACCAACGCTTTGTTAACGAACAAAAGCTGCGAAAAGAAGCGCAACTGGCTGATTTGACCAGCCGTTTAAATCCACACTTTCTGTTCAATTCCTTGAATACCATTTCGGCGCTAATTCATTCATCACCCTACAAAGCTGACGATGTACTGCACAAGCTAGCCGACATACTGCGCTACTCCGTTGATCAGCAAAATGAGTGGGTGTCTCTGGAGCAGGAGCTTGCTGTTTGCGAAACCTATCTAACGGTTGAGAAAGCGAGGTTCACCGATAACTTAAACATTAGTTGGCAAATTGCATCTTCCGTCGACAGGCGACGATTGAAGGTGCCGCCGCTGTTACTGCAGCCGCTGATTGAGAACGTTATGAAGCACGTGAAGTGCCGACCTATTGAGTTGATCATTAGCGTGCAAGTGGAGCAGGGCAAGTTGATATTCAAAGTAAAAGACAACGGTAAAGGTTTTTCTGAGCAGTCGTTGGATGAGCAATCTAGAGCTGGTAAGGGTCTCAATATTGTAAAGCAACGTGTTGATATTACAGGTGGTGAGCTGTCGCTTTATAACGATACGTCAGAGCAAGGAGGTGCGGTGTGCGAAATTACCTTACCGATCCACGCTTGCGTGTAGTTATCGTTGAAGACGAAGCGCCCGCGCGCTCGAAGTTAAACACGCAGCTTGCACAAGTGGAAGGCGTTGAGGTCGTTTCTGAATGCGCCGATGCGCCTCAGGCAATACAAGACATTAACTCGCTCAAACCAGATTTGGTTCTGTTAGATATTGAGCTGGGTGAGTTGTCAGGTTTTGACGTTCTGAAAGCAATAAAGCACCCGTGCCATGTGATATTTACCACGGCTTATAGCCAATATGCCGTGAAGGCATTCGAGAAACAGGCATTAGATTATTTACTGAAACCTTTTGACTTGCCGCGACTGCGTCATGCTTTAAAGCGCGTGGTGTTACCAGAGCCTCAGGTTGCAGAGCCCGCCACAGTGCAACTCACCGCGAAAGTCGGCGATAAAATACGGATGCTGAACTCATTCGATATTCGGTTTTTAAAAGCTTCACAGGGCTTGGTGGTAGCGCAATGCCTTGAGCGCGAACACCATTTGGATGGCAGTCTGGAATGCTTGTTGAGCCAGTTGCCATCTTCCTTTTTGCGGGTGCACCGTAACCGCATCGTAAATACCCAACATATTCATCAAATAGAAAAGTGGCAAAACGGAGCGCTTTTACTTCGTTTCGAGGGTGTAAACGACACCATTACGACCAGCAGACGCGGCGCCGTAGCGCTAAGAAAGCATCTAAACCTATAACCGGAGAATAATATGAAAAAGCTATGGTTATTACTAGCGCTTGCTATTACAGCGCCGACTCTGGCAAATGACTTTGTGATAAACAATGTGCTTTTACCAGACTTCGAAACGCGTGAATTAACGCCTGTTAATATTGAAGTGGTGGATGGTAAATTCAAACAAATTGTCGATAGCTCGGTGCCTTTGTCACATACCAATGTGCGTGATGGTAAGGGACAAGTGATAATGCCAGCTTTTATCGATATGCATTCCCACAGCATGGGCAATTCATCGCTGGATCGTAGCGACTATCAATACATTGGTATACGCGGCACTGCGAACGCCATGTTATACGCAGGCGTGCACGGCTGGCTCGATCTCTATAGTGATGAGGAAGATATTTTTGAGTATCGTGATCAGCAATTTCCAGAGGAGCGCGACGAAGCCTATGTATTTGCCGCTGGCCCCTGTTTTACCGTGCCAACCGGACATTGTGACTTTGGTGAAACGCGATTGATCAGTACGCCTGACGAAGCGGTTTTGGAGTTGCGTGATTTAAGCCCCACTAAGCCTGATGTCGTGAAAATTGTATTCGATAACGCGGGCAGTAAACCCACCGTTGATGAGGCTACGCTTGAGGCGTTTTTGAACGAAGCTAGGAGTCTCAATATTAAATCGGTAGTGCATATAGGTTCCTGGAGTGATATTCGTACGGCCTCGGAGTTAGGCGCTGATGCTGTTACCCACTTACCGTGGCACACAATGCCTGAGGATATTCCCGAGTTACTGGTGAAACAGGGAACCGTCATTATTCCTACAGTTAGTGTTATAAACGAGCTGCTGCACTTGCACGATTCAAGCTCCGATGAGCTCTCTGCCTCAGTACTTTCCGTTACAATGACGGACGCATTAGTCGAGGAAGATCTGTTGAACGACTACCCGATAACCGCAGAAAATAAAGTGTATTTTGACTGGATTGCAGGGTTAAAAGAAGATGGGGCTCTCGTAAATCGGAAGGATGCGATTAAGCGTTTAGATGCCGCTGGAGTCACTATACTGGTAGGCTCGGATGGAGGAAACTTCGCGGTATTTCAAGGCGTAGGTTTTCATCGCGAAATGTACTTTTTGCAACAAATGGGCATGTCTCCCTGGGATATTGTTCTGGGATCTACATACAGCGCCTATGATTTTCTTGATGTGGATTGGGGCATTAAAGAAGGTCGACCAGCCAATTTTACTCTGCACCACCGTCGTATTTTTGAAGACTTAGGTCTTTCAGCTAAAGTTAAAGCTATTTACTTAAATGGTAGGTGGGTACAGCGCGAACCGTTGCTAGATTACGCTACCCCAGACTTCTTTCAGTACATAAAGTTGTTTTTTGGGTTTGAGGTGTAAGGTGCTGCTTCATTACTGTGGGTTGCTTAAAGGCTATTTTATAATATATAAAATAGCTAGGCGTTGTATTGTTCGTTTGATGATAAGCTCAGATAAAACGGAATCTGCAGGAGCATTGTTTGGAATGAGCTTAAGTGACAAAAAGATCAAACCGAGGTTCGGCGAACATGGTTCGTACAGGTACAGTAAAAGGAGACTAACTCTATGGAAGACACGCTTTTCGCTGGCATCGGTATTATAGGTGGCCTTGCCTACTTCGCTATTGCCTTGTTGTGGATACTAGTACCAATATTTATTTTTCTTATTTCAAAGCGCGTTAAGGACATGCGAGATATAGCACGGGAGTCTCGATTGGAAGTTAAAGAGCTTAACGCCAACCTCAAGGCTTTAAAAAGGAAGCTCAACGAGGAAGAGTGAGAAAAATACTGCAAAACGGTGGAGAAAAGGTCAGAATTAGAAGCTATTAGGCATAAAAAGTCACCGTTTAAACAGGAAGTAAAGACGTTGTCACAACAACAAAAACAAAATGACATACATTGGCTGACGGGTCAGTTTTGCGACAGACAAAAAGAGCGAAATTACCGGTATTCTATTGCGCCCAACGTTCGCTCTGACGCTCGGCTGGCGTTAATTCTGGCGTCCGCAATTTTCGCGATGTTCGGTATTACCGACTACAACCTTCTCGGGCTTACCCAAGAATATTATTTGCTGCTGACGATGCGCATTACGGTGGTCAGCTCGTGTCTAGCGATAGCGCTCATTATTGGCAAAGCAGGTGGTTACGCTGAAAAGGCCTGGCTACACGCATTGCCGCTTTGGATTTTTGCCGTCGGTATTGTTCTCATTGTGCCGCTTCGTCCGGAAAGCCTTTCTACTCAGGTTACCTCTATTGCGGTTGCGATAGTTGCGTTTTACTTACTGATTCCTAACTTGCTGACGGTGGCGGTGTTGGCGAGTATTTTTGTGAGCGTTACCTTTTTGGCCGCAGCGATGCTGTATGCGGGAGTCACTGCAGAAGGAGTTGTTCGCATTGGGTTATTGCTCGCAATGGCGAACATTGTCGGCTATTCGTCACTGAGGCGCTTAGAACGGTTACAGCGAAAGCAATATGCGTTACTGAATGAAGAGCGGGATCAAAACCGCGAGTTACTGCAGGAAATAAAACACCGAAAGTCATTAGAGGCGCAGTTGCGCATGGTGGCTGAGAATGATGCGCTCACTGGTGTTGATAGCCGCAGTCACTTTATGAAAAGAGCTGAAGCTTTGCTGCAAAGATCTCGACTGGAAGATACTCCGTTCTGCTTGTTTATGATTGACGTTGACCACTTCAAGCGTATTAACGACACTTGGGGCCACACCCGTGGTGATGTCATTCTGACGAAGATAGCCGAAGTGTGTCAGCACTCACTTCGGCCAACCGATATTATCGGTCGTTTTGGTGGCGAAGAGTTCGTGGCGGGGCTGCCTCATACGAGCCCTGCCGATGCTAAGGCGGTGGCTGAGCGTCTTAAGCAAAATGTAGAAGCCTTGTCATCAACTGACGAGTTAAATGACCTGGAGCTGAGTGTGACCATTGGCGTTGCTGTTGCCAAGGCTGAAGACGATTTGGATATGCTGATTACCCGAGCCGATAACCTACTTTATGAAGGTAAGCGTGACGGAAGAAATCAGGTTGTGATGAAGGATTAAGGGTATTATTCGGCACTAACTATATATGATACATGGCATATTATACCGTTGCCTTTTGTTTCCTTCTCATTTAGTGTTAGCCAATTGTTAACAAACAAAAAAGGAATGAGATGAAATACCTTCTTGCAATAGCTGCTCTGCTTCCTGTGACTCTGCACGCCGCTGAGCCTGACGAGACTCAGTTAGGTGTTGCTTTAGGTACGCCGGGAGGCGTTAACCTGGTTATGAAAAAAGAGATTGCCGGGCACCCAATTCAGTTAGCCGTTGGATACACGGGAAAAGCCTACGGAATTGAGGCCGGTTACAGTTTTTACTATAACCGTGACAGCGCAATGCGTTCTTGGCAGGTAATAGTCGGAAGCTCCACAATAAAAGATAACGCCCTTACTTATTACTCAACTCAAGATGTTGTCTATAGGGTCTATGAAGACGAAGATTGGAACTACGCCGGTGTCAGTGGCACTTTCCAATATGGGGGATTCTATATTGAACCTGGAATAACAGCGGGTAGCGGCGACTTCTCGAGCCCTCAGTTAACCATACAGGTAGGTTGGCTCTGGTAGGCAGAATGCCAGGTTAACTCAAAAGAATGTGAGCATGTTTACCTCCAACCGCTTTTTTAGGCGCTTTTTAATCGTTGCTTTAGTGCTTAATCTTCCCCCGCTTGTTACACCCGTATTTATACAGCTGGGCCTCGAACCTGTCTTTCTCATTGCGTTATTAGCAGCCTGGGTGAATGCGCCGTTTTGGCTGGGGTTAGAACACTTTTTTAGCGACCAGGCAGTGGCTTTTAGTGCGTTTGGGGTTCAAGATGCTTCAATGATGGTATGGTTATCTATCGTTGCCTTCTGGCTTTTGTGCGCAGGAATGCTCGCCGCTATTAGTCTGGTATTCTCCAGAAAACGCAGCGTTGAATAGCCAGTATGAGGCAAATTACTACGGCCTATCCAATAAAAGGAAACTGAAATGAAAACAAAGCTTTATTTGCTGTCGGTATCACTGTTGGCATCGTTGCCATGCTTAGCCGCAGATACTTTTCGGGTCACAAGCTCAGTATTTAAAAGTGGTGAACTCGTTGAGTCGCCAGTGATGATCGTGGAAGAAGGCAAAATGGCTGACATGACGGTTGGTGATGACTTTCGCTATGAATTAACCGTGTCACCAACGCAAGGCGAGGCGGTTGAGGTTCAGGCGGCCGTTGAAGTTGGTAAGAGTGTTATTAATCCTACTCTGACTGTGTTTTACGATAAAGAAGCATCAGTAGAAATCGACCAGACTAAGCTAATGGTGTTAGTAAGCAAGCTTGAGCGTAAATAACGGGAACATCAGAATGGCTCGGCAAGCGATAGCTATGACTCAGTTTCTTAAGCTCCTTAACAAGATTCCGCGGATTTCACCGCCTTACATGCAAAGCCCGAAATAATATTTAACATCATTTTTATAGCTTTAGATTTGTTTTTTGTGGTTTTATAAGCTTTAGGGGCAGTCTGCACAGGCGCCTTAAACAGAACGCTGAGCTATTAACCAATAAGAGTTAATTCAAAATGAAAAACAAAACCACTAACTTAATAATGCGCAACGACGTTTTTGTCTGGATTGCAGTAGGTACAGGGTGCATTTTGCTTGTGCCGTTTGTTGCCATGCAGTTCACAACAAGCGTTAATTGGGAGCCTAACGACTTTGTTGTTATGGGAGCTCTGCTGCTTTCAATAAGCAGCTTGTTTGTGTTGGTGGCAAGAAAAGTACCTGGCAAGTATTGGTTGCTTTGGGCGGGGTTATGCGTTGTAGCGCTACTGTATGTTTGGGCCGAGCTAGCGGTTGGTATTTTTACCCAACTGGGCAACTAAGCGCTAACCATACGGAGTCTATATGCAAAAAGCAGTATCCTTGGCTAAGTACGTAAAGAAGAGAAATGGTGTCGCCATAGGCGCGTCGGGCTCTATGAAGAATATGTTTCAGCGAGCTTTGGGTGCGGGCTCTTTTACGCAGTTTTGGCATTATTGGAATCCTGTTTGGGGCTACTATCTGTCGCGTAACGTCATGAAACCTGCGAGTTCTTTTTTGCCGGTTTGGCTCGCGGTTTTAATAACTTTTGCCGTCAGTGGTGGTCTGCATGACATAGCGGTTAGTGTTGTTAAGTGGCAATTCATCTTCTTTTTTACACCGTGGTTTGTATTTATGGGTCTTATGGTCGTGGTAACTAAGTATTTGGACCTTACCTACGGTGGTCTCCCGTGGGGAGTTAAGGCTGTTATTAATAGTGCTTTTATTGGCGTTTGTTTGGCCGCCACCTATCTATTGGAAAGTTTTTATATGTAACGTGTCTGGCCGGGAGCTTAAAGCTATGCTGAGTGCGTTGTTCGTCATTATTGGGGTTTTGTTGTTGACCACGGGTGGTGAAGCCCTTATTCGAGGGTCGCTGGCCGCTGCGAAGCGTATGGGTGTTTCGCCTTTGCTTAGCGGTTTACTGATTGTCGGGTTTGGTACTTCGGCCCCTGAGTTAGTGGTTTCAATTGATGCCGCTATAAACGAGCGGCCGGACATAGCTGTTGGTAACGTTGTTGGCAGTAATATCGGCAATATTCTGCTTATTTTGGGACTGTGTGCTGTAATCGCGCCCCTTGCAGTGAAGCCGCTGGTACTGCGCCGTGACGGTATTACCGTAGTTGCCGGAACAGTCTTGTTTCTGGTGCTTGTCGGGGGAAGTGCGCTGGCAAGGTTTGATGCCGCTATTTTGTTGCTGGCGCTGGTAAGTTATTTGATCTGGGCATACAGAACCGAGCGTTTCGGAAATGCACCATCTGCAGATTTGCATAAAGCAGAGGCGCAGGAAGTGACCTCTTTGCCCACAACCAAGCTCCGTATAGCAGCAGCCATTGTGTTTGGTCTGGCGTTGTTAATTGTCGGTTCTCAGGTGCTTTTGAAAGGTGCGGTCGATATTGCCGAGTCGTTGGGTGTTTCTGAAGCCGTTATTGGGCTGACTCTTGTGGCGGTTGGCACTTCTTTACCTGAACTCACCGTTTCAGTTATTGCGGCCTTCAGGCGACATGCTGACGTGGCTATTGGCAACATTCTGGGCAGTAATATTTTTAATGTTTTGGGCATACTCGGTATTTCGGCGTTGTTACAGCCGCTACCCGTTCATGAACGAATATTGCAGTTTGATCAGTGGGTTATGCTGGGCGCGTCACTCGTTTTGCTACTTTTTCTTTATACCGGGCGTAGGCTAAGCAGATTTGAAGGCGGTCTGCTTCTGTTAGGATACGCAGCTTACGTAGGACTGAGTTTTACCGTATTTGGTGGATAACCCGAATACGGTAAAACTGGCGTGAGAAGAGTTTCCAGTGACTTACAGCTTAACAATCAACTTGCCTTTATTATCGCCGGTAAAGAACAAGTTTAAGCCTTCAATGGCGGACTCCAGCCCCTCAAGAATATGAGAACGGTGTTTGATTTTTCCAGACATAACGTAAGGCGTTAGTTTGCTTAGCAAACTGGGAATCTCATCAAAATGGTCCGGCATAGTAAAGCCCTGAATGGTCAGGCGCTTTTTAATAACCGGTATCCAGCTTGGACCTGGGCTTGGTACTTCTTTGTCGTAGTCGGCTATCATGCCGCAAACCACGACACGCCCATGAGCGTTCATGTGCTCAACGACCAGGTTCTGAATGGCGCCACCGGTGTTTTCAAAGTACAAGTCTATGCCCTCAGGGGTTAGCTTGATTAGCTGGTCGCGCAAGTCACTGGTTTTGTAATTAATGGCACCGTCAAACCCGAGTTCGTTAACAATCCAGTTGGCTTTTTCATCGCTGCCGACAACGCCAATCACTTTCAGTCCTTCGGCTTTGGCCAACTGCCCGACAATTGATCCAACCGAACCTGCGGCGCCGGTTACCACCAGAGTTTCACCATTCTTAGGTTTACCAACATTAAACAGTCCTTGTGTGGCCGTCAGACCCGGTAATGCAAACACTGACAGCACGGTTTCGTCGGGCACATCGGCCTGTACTTTATTAATACCCTGGCCATTACTCAACGCATATTCCTGCCAACCCATCATACCCATGACGCGGTCACCTTCGTTAAAGTCAGGGTGGTTACTCTCAATGACTTTGCCGACACCAGAGCTGCGCATTACGCTGCCCAGTTCAACAGGGGGAATATAGCTTTCAGTATCAGGGCTCATCCAACCGAACATGGCAGGGTCTAGAGACATTTGTGTTTGCTTAATCAGAATTTCACCGGAGCCAGCTTTGGGTAGCTCTTTCTCTACAACATCAAATATGTCGGTTGTGACAGGGCCAGGCTCAGGGCGTTTAATCAAGTTAATGGCTTTATAGGTGGTCATAACGGTTCCTTGTTAACTTATAGATACTTTGCTTTTTCTACGGATTAAGGTTGCTTTAGATCACTATACTTTGATTCCTGTCTATATGCCGATTTGTGACCCATACTAGACTCAGGAAAAGAGCTAAAAGAGGACACAATGATGAAAAGAGTAGAAGGTAAAGTTGCCATTGTTACTGGCGGCGCATTAGGTATTGGCCGGGCGGTTTGTCTTGAGCTGGCGAAAGAAGGAGCCAAGGTTGCCGTAACCGATATTGCAGACGACGAAGGAAAAAAAGTTGTCGATGAAATTCAAGGCTTTGGCGGCACTGCTAAATACTGGCACATAGATACGGCCAGCGAAGATGATGTAAGCAGTGCTTTTTCAGACATTGAGAAAGAGTTCGGCTCGATAGATGTCTTAGTTAATAACGCCGGCATTGCTGGGGTTAATAAGCCGACCCACGAAATTACCAAAGAAGAATGGGATAAGGTGATTAACGTTAATGTCAGTGGTGTTTTTTACTGTACAAAACACGCCATTCCGGCAATGAAGAAGGCAGGCGCAGGCAGCATTATTAACCTGTCATCAATTTACGGAATGATAGGCGCTGCCGATTTACCGCCTTACCATGCCTCTAAAGGCGCCGTCAGGTTAATGAGCAAAAATGACGCACTTATTTACGCAAAAGACAAAATTCGGGTCAATTCCGTGCACCCGGGCTTTATCTGGACGCCACTTGTTGAGCAGTTAGGCAAAGAATCGGAAGAGGGCGTTGATGCGTTCAGAAAGCAGCTGGATAGCCTGCACCCCATTGGTCATGTTGGTGAGTCTGAAGACATTGCTTACGGCGTGCTGTATTTGGCGTCGGATGAATCTAAATTTGTGACCGGAACCGAGTTAGTGATTGATGGGGGCTATACCGCGCAGTAAAGTTCCCTTACTTATGGTGGCAAGTAATAGGTGAACAAGACTTACAATTAAAAAAAAGGTATAGTTTTCAAAAAAATATAAGGAACTTACCTGCTAATGATTGCTATGCATTTTACTTTAACCCGTCAAATGCCACCAGCGGCCGGAATGATGGCTCTGTTAGGCCTTGCTGTTGTTGTCGGCGCCGTATCACAAATTTACCTGGCGAATATTCTGACCTACCCCATGGAGTGGTTTGATGCAATTGCCTACGAACTGGAGGTTATGCTGGTCAGTGTATTGCATCTGGTTGGTTTTTATTCTGAACTACCCTGGCCGACACCATCGCGCATAGCACGATCGATTGACGTGGGCGTGTTTGGTGGCCTTCTCTATATTGCATCCGAAGTGTTGTACGTTATTGCCGTGGTGGTTGTCGCGACCCGACAGGCAACTCAGAGTGGCTCAGCGCCGAGCGCGAAAGTGCCGAAGAAGCTGATTTCGTTTTACCTTGTCATGGGTCTAATTTATACATTCAGTTTCTTTTACCTTGGTATGTTCATTGCTGGCATAGCGAGTACCTATGAAATGGCGTTTTCAATGATTCTGAACGCCGATAGTATACAGAAGATGATTTTGTACGGTTTGCCCTGGAAACTGGTGCTTTTTGTTCCGCTTCAGTTGGCTTTGTTGGTTGGACTCTGGACAAAGCAAAGCTGGTTCAAACGCGCTTTTCTGGCATACCTTCTGTTAGACGTTCTTTACTACGCCGCATTTACTCTGTCGGCCTTAAGTTACGGGATTTATGTCGGGCTTATTGTCAGTCTACTTGCGCTGCTTCTATTCTTACCTTACTTCCTTAGAAAGTGAGTTATTGATAACTAAATGTCCGCAGCAGTAACAGGGCTTTTCACAGCGTGGAAATAGGCCTATTCTAGGCCTATACAACTTATTAACTTAAGGTATCTTTTTGCGAAACCTTCTTGTTATTATTTTTCTGTTATTAGCTGCGGCGCCTTTAATGGCACAGGATAAAACACTCAAAGTGGGTGTGTATCATAATCCGCCGAAAATTATGTTCGATGAATACGGGAAGTTAAGCGGTATTCATGGCGAGCTATTAATGGTTGTTGCCGAGCGCCACAATTGGCAACTTCTGCCTGTTGAATGCGATTGGGAGCAATGCCTGACGTTTTTGCAGCAGGGGAAAATCGATATTCTTCCGGATGTTGCCAAAAATGATACCCGGGCTCAATGGGCAGAGTTTCATGAGGAAGCCGCGTTGCTTAGCTGGTCGCAACTGTATGCCGCTAAGAATGAAAAAATTACCAGCCTGCTGGACTTAAACAATAAACGTGTCGCGGTTTTGAAAGGGTCTGTACAGGAAAGCTACTTACAACAACTGATTGAAAGCTTTGAATTAAAAAGTGAGCTTTATCCGGTGGAAAGTTTTAGCGAAGGTTTTGACGCTGTGCTCACGGGTAAAGCGAACGCAGTTGCAACCAATCAGTTTTTCGGGAACCAGCAAGTGGTTGACCGAAGCGTTCAAATGACGCCTATCATGTTCCTGCCAAGTGAACTCTTTTTTGCCGTATCTCAACAGTCAAGTTCAGACATTCTAGCCACAATAGATAACGAGCTTAAGCGCTTAAAGGCCGACGAGAACTCAGTTTATTACCAAATAATTGAACGCTGGAGTTCTCAACAAAAAGCAGTCAGTGTTCCTTTCTATGTGTGGTGGATAATAGCAGCACTGGTGTTACTTGCTGTGGGCGTGCTGTTCTTTAATCAGCTGTTAAGACGCAAGGTTGCAGACAAAACAAAAGCTCTGGCGCAAAGTAAATACCGTTTAAATACCATTCTGGATAGCGTTGAAGCCTACATTTACATTAAAGATAAAGACCTAAGATATCAGTATGCGAACTGGCAGGTGTTAAAGCTGTTTAAGCTGGAGCTTGAAGATATTATTGGCAAAACCGATTATGACTTGTTCGATAAGACCACGGCCGACCAGCTTAAGAGTTATGACAGCAAAGTGCTGGAGAGTGGACACCGGTTAGCTCAGGGTGAGGTGAATAATCTGCCCGGTGAGAAAGAGATCCATCAATTTTGGTCAGTTAAAGTTCCGCTATTTGATTCAACGAACCAAGTGATAGGACTGTGCGGTATTTCCACAGATATTTCCGAATACCAGAATATGAAGGAAGAAATCCAGTCTCTTGCCTACTTTGATCCCTTAACTGGGTTAGCAAACCGACGCTTTATGCTTGAACGCTTAAACGAAGAGTTTGACCTTTACCAGAGTGGCGGCGGAGACGGCGTATTGGTTATGCTCGATATTGATCACTTCAAAAAGATTAACGATAGCTTTAGCCATGACACCGGAGACGAACTGCTCATTTTATTTGGTCAGAGGTTGGAGTCTGAATTACGCCAGGCTGACAATGCCGGGCGTTTAGGCTCGGACGAGTTCATGGTGTTGTTGAAAAGTGAAAAAGGCCAAAGTTTACGTGACGACAGTAATTTACGTCAGCGATTACAAGTACTTTTAGAGCGGCTGGGGGAGCCTTATAAGCTAGGCGGCAGTCTTGAGTCAGTGTCAGTGAGTATGGGGATTACTTTATTTTCTGATGCGCAAAGTACAAGTGATTTAATGCAAGCGGCTGACTTGGCGTTATCACAGGCAAAAGAAACAAATGCATCGAAATTGCAGTTTTTTAATACCGGAATACAGAGAGAGTTTAATTATCGACAGCAGCTCATTGCAGCTTTGCGAAAGGCGATAAAATCTGAAACTCTGGAAATCTATTTACAGCCGCAATACCAGCAGGTATCACCCGACTCGACTTTAAACTGTTTAGGTTTCGAGGCCTTGTTACGTTGGTGCGATGATGAGCTTGGCTGGGTCTCTCCCGCTGAGTTTATTCCATTAGCAGAAAGTCAGGGGCTCATGCCCGACCTGCACAGACTGGTGCTTGACCAGGTGCTGTCTAGCATCCCGAGGTTGCAGCGTTCAGCTCCTGAGTGTGGTGCGCGGGTTGCTATAAATGTCAGTGCCAGTCAGTTTAAAACCGAAGGTTTTGTTGAAGATATCGAACAACGGTTGCTGGCAACAGGCATACCGGGAGAGTTGCTGGAATTAGAAGTCACAGAAAGTATGTTGATTGACGATATTGAGCATACTGCGAACAACATGGAGCGACTTAAAGCTTTGGGTATCACGTTCGCTTTAGATGACTTTGGTACGGGATATGCCTCGTTAGGGTATCTAAAACGCTTGCCGCTGAACTCATTGAAGATAGACCAGTCTTTTATTCGGGAGTTGGATAAGAATAATAGCGACGAAGCTATTGTGCGTACCGTAATCGCTTTGGGAAAAAGTCTGGATCTAAACATTATTGCAGAAGGCGTGGAAACAGAGGACCATTTGCGTAAACTCCAGGAAATGGGATGCTCGCGCTTCCAGGGCTACTATTTTGCGCGGCCAGAACCGGTCAGTTTTTGGGTAAACTCAGAAACATTTGCTAACAGAAGCTAGCTTCTATAACGCCGCTAAGCGGTGTATCTTTATGGTTAAGGCACGGCAGCTTGGAAAACAAAACTGATGATGCAGGAAACATTAAAAATTTTGGTAGTGGATGACGATGCGCGGCTTCGAAGCTTGTTGGAACGTTATCTTACTGAGCAGAACTTTCAGGTACGAGTCGCGCAAGACTCGGAGCAAATGGACCGTTTGCTGACCCGGGAGAATTTTAATTTACTGGTGTTAGACCTGATGCTGCCGGGTGAAGACGGACTGTCTATTTGTAAACGTCTACGCAGCGAAGGTAATAACCTGCCGGTTATTATGCTGACCGCCAAAGGCGATGAAGTTGATCGTATTATTGGCCTGGAGTTGGGGGCTGACGATTATCTGGCAAAACCTTTTAACCCCCGTGAATTGCTGGCGCGGATAAGGGCGGTATTGCGTCGCCGCGGTACCGAAGTACCTGGTGCACCTTCGCAGGAAGATCAGGAAGTCACTTTTGGTGAGTTCAGACTGAATCTGGGGACTCGTGAAATGTTTCGTGGCGACACACCAATGCCGCTGACCAGTGGTGAGTTTGCTGTTTTGAAAGCCTTAGTCAGCAATGCTCGTCAGCCGCTTTCCCGCGATAAGCTAATGCACCTTGCACGCGGGCGTGACTACAGCGCACTGGAACGTTCTATAGATGTTCAGGTATCACGCTTACGTCGTATGCTCGAAGTTGACCCCACTAAGCCGCGTTATATTCAAACGGTCTGGGGCTTAGGTTATGTGTTTGTGCCGGATGGTCAACTGAAGTCCTGATGAAGTTATTTCCCAAGTCAGCGTTTGCCCGCACGGTTGCGCTGCTGGCTCTTGTATTGCTTATTAACCAGCTCGTCTCTTACGTGATGGTGAGTAACTACGTTGTTCGCCCCTCCATTGAGCAAATTAATGAGTTGGTGGCTAAACATATCCGCACGATGTTCATTCCTCGTCAGCATTCAGCTGAAACCGAACGTGAATTGATGTCTTATTATACCGAAGCCACCGGCATAGAAGTGTTTAATGACACTGAAGCCGAGCAGCAGGGCCTGGGCAACTCCACCTATTACGGCTATTTGTCGGATGACATGAGCGAGATGCTGGGTGGGGAGTCACAGGTTCGGGTTGCTCAGGGGCAAAAGTTTTACCTTTGGGTAAAGCCGCCCCGTGCACCTGACTTCTGGATACGTGTTCCGTTGGATAGCATGCAGCGCGGACAGTTCTCTCCGCTGGTGATGTACTTGGTGTTAATTGGTCTGTTGAGTGTATTCGGCGGTATGTTGTTTGCTAACTGGCTGAACAGGCCACTAAAAGCACTGGAAGAATCGGCGCGCAGAGTAGGTCGGGGAGAGTTTCCTGAGCAGCTGCCTGAAAAAGGCGCAAATGAAATTATGGCGGTAACCCGGGCCTTTAACCAAATGTCGCGGGGTATTCGTGAGCTCGAAAATGACCGGAACCTGTTAATGGCAGGGGTTTCCCATGACTTAAGAACGCCACTGACGCGCATTCGCCTGGCCGCAGAAATGATGCCGCAGGAAGATGGTTCTCTGGCTCAGGGTATCGTTGAAGATATCGATGACATGAATGACATTATCGATCAGTTTATTGATTATGTCCGTCTTGATCAGCAGGAGTGCAGCAGCAAAGAGTCTCTTAATGAACTCATTGAGCAAACGGTGGCGAATGTACCGGACAACTGGACAAAGCAATTTGAACTAGATTTAGGGACGTTGCCTTTGGTTTGGTTGCGCCCGTTATCGATGAAGCGCGTCATTATTAATTTGCTGGAAAACGCTGAGCGTTACGGTAAGCAGCGGGTTGTGGTCAGCTCTGGTCACGATAAAAAGCAAAAACGGGTCTGGTTCCGGGTAACCGACGACGGCCCCGGCATTCCCGAAGAACAACAAGAGAAACTCTTTGAGCCTTTCACTCAGGGGGATAAAGCGCGTGGTGGTGTAGGCTCAGGGCTTGGGTTGGCAATTATTAAGCGTATTGTTGATCGTCACGACGGCGATATAAAACTGCAAAACCGCCCGGAAGGCGGTTTGTGTGTCCGAATTGAGTTGCCGCTGTACCAGAAACGGCAGTAAACTGGCTTATTGCAGCAGGCGGTTAATGCCATTCAATGCGGCAACGCGGTACGCTTCTGCCATAGTCGGATAGTTAAAGGTGGTGTTGACGAAGTAATCGATGGTATTACCACCGTTTTTCTGCTCCATAATAGCCTGACCAATGTGTACTATTTCTGAAGCCCTTTCACCAAAGCAATGAAGACCCAGCAGCTCTCTGGTTTCGCGGTGGAATAACAGTTTCAGGCAACCCACATCGGCACCCGATATTTGCGCCCGGGCAAGATGCTTGAACTGAGCTCGGCCAACTTCATAAGGCACTTTCATTTCGGTGAGCTCTTCTTCGGTTTTACCCACTGAGCTGATTTCCGGAATGGTGTAAATACCCGTCGGTATGTCACTCACCAGAACTTTGTCACAGTCGCCGTTAATAATGGCTGACGCACAGATGCGGCCCTGATCGTAAGCGGCACTGGCTAAGCTGGGGTACCCAATAATGTCACCCACTGCATAGATGTTTTCTACGGCTGTCTGGTAGTTGTCATTCACTTCCAGTTGCCCCCGGTAGTTGGGCTCAAGGCCCACAGACTGACAGTTCAGCTCTTCTATGTTACCAGAGCGGCCATTAGCAAAAAGCAGGCAGTCGGCAGCCATGGTCTTGCCGGATTTGGTTTTCAGAACGACTTTATCGTCATAGCCAGTAATGCTGTCATATTCTTCGTTATGGCGGATGACAACGCCGCTGTTGCGCAAGTGATAGCTGAGCGCATCGGAAATTTCAGCGTCCAGAAAAGACAGCAAACGCTCGCGCTGGTTAATGAGATCCACTTTAACGCCCATTCCACGGAAAATACTGGCGTATTCACTTCCGACCACACCCGCACCATAAATTAAAATGGTTTTAGGCTCGTGTGACAATGACAGAACCTTGTCTGAGTCGTAAATGCGGGGGTGCGAAAAATCGACGTCTTCGGGATTATAAGGCCGGGAGCCGGTCGCGATAACAACATGCTTTGTAATCAGGTCATCCACCGAACCGTCTAGCTTAGTTACCCGAATACGGTTCTTGTCTAAAAACGAGGCCTTACCGTGTACGACGGTGACATCATTGCGGTCGTAAAACGAACTGCGCAGCTTGACCTGTTTGCGGATAACCGATTCGGCGTAGTGCAATATGTGGCTGAAAGTCATGCCACTTTGCCAGCCTGGCCCAGAGAATAGCGGGTTGTTATTGTACTCAATTAAACGACTGACCGAGTGGCGCAGGGCTTTTGAGGGAATAGTTCCCCAGTGAGTACAGCCGCCGCCAAGAGCTTTATGTTTTTCTACAATGGCAACGTTGTAGCCGCTTTTGGCCAGTTGCATAGCAGCGCCTTCGCCGCCGGGGCCAGTACCGATGACAACCACATCGTATTCAGTTTCGGTTTCAGGCTTTATTGCAGTCATATTACTCGCTTCACTACCGGTGGACGGGTTTTAGATAGTAGCACTCTATAAGAAAAGCGTAAATTGACACTGTTTTCTGTGCGCAGACTCGTTATAGTAAAGAGAGACAATGACTTGGACCTGTCGTATGAGTAAAGAAAAACAAGTCCCGCAAATTTTATCCCGTCGCGTAGTTGCGCAAAGCAGGCTAATGCGTGTAGAAGCGGTTGATCTTAAGTTCAGCAATGGTGAGCAGCGCCAGTTTGAGCGTATGAAAGGCAGCGGCCGTGGCGCGGTAATGATTGTTCCCTGTATTGACGATGACACCTTATTGCTTATTCGCGAGTATGCAGCAGGCCTGCATGACTATCAGCTGGGCTTTCCCAAAGGGCTTATCGACCCGGGCGAAACACCAGAAGAAGCAGCACAGCGCGAGTTGAAAGAAGAAGTTGGCTACGGTAGTCATCAGCTTGAATTTTTAATGGAATTAAGTCTTGCGCCTCAGTTCTTCTCCGCAAAAATGAGTGTGTTTGTTGCCCGTGATTTATACCCTGAGAGCTTGCCCGGCGATGAGCCTGAGCCTCTGGAAAAAGTTACCTGGTCTATAAGCGACATAAATAACCTGTTTGCTCAGCCCGACTTTTCAGAAGCCCGCAGCGTTGCTGCGCTGTTGATGTTGTTGCGTAACCAGGGTGAGGGCCGGTAGTGGCAGAAACCATACTGAATAGACTGAAAGAGATTGCGACAGAAGCTGGTGGCGTTATTTTGTCCATGTACGAAAGACGTGACTACAGTACGGCAGAAAAGACCGATGACTCTCCCGTAACGACCGCCGATATTGTCGCCAGTGAGCTGATCGAAGACCGGCTTAAACAATCTTTTCCGGGTATTCCTGTAATTTCTGAAGAAAGTGAGCACCAGGACTATAACGAGCGCCGTCAGTGGAAGGCCTATTTCATTATCGACCCTATTGACGGAACTCAGGAGTTTATTGCCCGCTCGGGTGATTTTGCCGTAAACATTGCTTATGTGGAACACAATGAACCGGTTATTGGTGTTATTTTCTGGCCGGTAGGTGAAGCGCTTTATTACGCACAAAAAGGGTTGGGAGCTTTTAAACAGGACGCCACAGAAAGTCGGTCTATTAATGTCCGTAAGTTTAATGACCCTAAGACTGACCCAATTATTATTGCCATTAGCCGTCGCCAGGCCCGGGAACCGGTGCTAAACCGCCTTCAAACTGAGCGTGATATCCAGCCTCTGCCAACCGGAAGCTGTTCGTTAAAAGCTTGCTTCATTGCCGAAGGCAAAGCCGATTGTTTTTTACGGCTGGGCCCAACCGGCGAGTGGGATACAGCCGCGTCTCAGGTGATTGTAGGCGAAGCCGGGGGGCGTATCGTCAATGAAAACTTTGAGCCAATTACCTACAATCGAACGGTCAGTTTGCTGAACCCTAACTTTCTGGTTTTGGGCGACCAAAGCGTTCCATGGGACGAGATCTTCATTGCTCGCCAGGCTCGTTTCCGGTAACACTGTCTTTATCGACAATATCGACGCTTTCGTGTAATTCGGAGAAAACAATAACGGCCTCGCCGGACTTTAATCGTTGCTTCAACTGCTCGACTTTTGTGTCGAAACTGAGTTCCTGACTGCCGTAATCTGTTCCTTCTCTCAGTACTACGGATTCGAGTAAATTATTCAGTGTCTCCTGATCCACTTCCTGCCAGGGAATAATCATTTGTCCTCCGTTTGCTGTAGTTCTTCGGTTAGCTCTGCCAGCTCTTCTTCCGCTGTCATCCAGAGGTTTTCTTGTTGTTGTAAGTCTTTCTGCGCTTGCGCCTGTTGGTCTAATAGTTTTTGCAACTTGGCTTTGTTGGCGTCTTCATAGAGGCTGCTGTCACTGAGTTGTTCATGAATATCGGCCAACTTCAGTTCCAGTGTGTGAATGCTTTTTTCTGCTTTTTCGATTTGTTGGCGTAAAGGTTTTGTCTTTTGTCGTGCTTCGGCTTCTTTGCGTTTCTGTTGTTTGCGATCGTCGCGCTGACGCGTGGCCGGTTGTTCGCTGCGTTTGTCATTGGCTGCCTGTTGCTGCAGCCAGTCATGGTAGGCTTCTAAATCGCCGTCGAAGGTTTCTGCTTTACCATCGGCAACCAGGCAGAACTCATCAACAGTAGTGCGTAGCAAGTGTCTATCGTGCGAAACCACAATCAGTGCGCCCTCGTATTCCTGCAAAGCCGCAACCAGAGCGTCACGTAATCCTAAGTCTAAATGGTTGGTCGGCTCATCCAGCAGCAATAAATTTGGCTGTTGATAAATAATCAGCGCCAGGGCTAAACGCGCTTTTTCACCGCCTGACATGGGTTCAACCGAGCGGGTTGCCTGATCTCCGGAAAAGCCAAAGTTACCTAAAAAGTCACGTAGCTTCTGTTCACTGGCTTGCTTGTCTATGCGCTGTAAATGCAACAGCGCCGATGCTGCCAGGTCCAGAGTTTCCAACTGATGCTGAGCAAAATAGCCAATACTGAGCCCCGGGTTAACCAGCCGCTCTCCGGCCATAGGTTTTAATTCCCCCGCCAGCAGTTTAATCAGCGTTGATTTACCAGCACCATTACGGCCAAGCAACCCTAAGCGGGTACCTGGCACCAGGTTGAGCTTAATTTTCTCTAGTATGGTGGTGTCACCATAGCCCGCTTTGGCGTCACGAAGCGTCAGCAGTGGGTTTGGTAACTTTTCTGGTGTCAGAAAGTGAAAATCGATGCCGCTTTCGGCGCGAAGTGGCGCCTGGTTGGGCAACTTTTCAATGGCTTTTAAGCGGCTTTGTGCCTGTTTGGCTTTGCTGGCCTTATAGCGAAACCGATCAACGTAGGCTTGCAAATGTTGACGCATAACCTGTGCTTTTTCGTACTCACTCTGTTGTTGAGCCATATGCTCTGCCCGTTGGCGCTCAAACTGAGAGTAATTACCGCGGTAACTGTTCAGCTTTTTATGCTCAATATGAACAATATCGGTGGTTACAGAGTCGAGAAAATCACGGTCGTGCGATATCAGTAACAGCGTTCCATCGTATTGCTTTAGCCAGCTTTCCAGCCAGAAAATCGCATCAACGTCTAAGTGGTTGGTTGGCTCATCCAGCAGCATTAAATCGGCACGAGCAATCAGTACCTGTGCCAAATTAAGACGCATACGCCAACCACCGGAAAAGGCTTTCACCGGTTGTTGCAGCTGCTGCTGAGTAAAACCAAGGCCGGCCATTAAACTGGCCGTTCTGGGCTGAATGTCGTAGGCACCAATTGCGGCGAGTTTGTCGTGACAGTGCGCAATGGCTTCGCCATTATTGTCGGCCTCGGCTTTGGCAAGTTGCGCTTCTAGCTGACGGAACTCGGCGTCACCGTCCATAACATAGTCGATAGCGGACTTATCCAGTGCCGGAGTGTCCTGTGCTACGCTGGCTATGCGCCAGTCGGCGGGTAAATGTATGTTTCCGCTGTCGGCACTAAGCTCACCACGCAGCAAGGCAAATAGAGAGGACTTGCCGCAGCCATTGCGGCCTACCAGGCCAACGCGGTGTCCCGGGAATACTTGTAAGTCACTGTCTTCAAATAAAACATCACCGCCACGCAACAAGGTGATAGCTTCAGCACGGATCATAAACTACTCTTCATTTTGTACAGCTGTTCAGCTGCGGTATCATAGACATGTTCTGCTCACAATTCTAACACAGGAGCTGTTGTGGCTAGAGAAAAGAAGCGATTTATTGCCGGGGCGGTTTGTCCCAAATGCGATGCCATGGACACGCTCATGCTTTTTATCGAAAACGATATCGAACAAGTTGAGTGCGTGCAATGTAAGCACCGGTTTAGTGAGCCCAAGGAGCAGGGTGGTGGTAGCGAGCGTCAGTTTGACCAGGTCATTGGCGTATTTAAGCCAGACTAACGCACTATTGGGGAGGCACTATGACAAACACCGACGGTAGCCGCTATGAGAACTGCCTTTACCGTGTTGAGCAATTGCAGAAAGGCGAAAAAAGGGCAGCCGAAGCCAGCGCAATGAATATGATGCAGCTGATGTCAGCCGCAGGTAAAGCCGTTTTCAAGCAGTTACAAAGACGCTTCCCGGCACCGGCGCGTATTGCTGTATGTTGCGGTGAGGGCAATAACGGGGGCGATGGTTACATTGTTGCCCGACTGGCTCAGGAGGCGGGGTATCAGGTACAGGTATTTGCTCTAAAGCCCAATGCAGAGCTTTCAAACCCCTTAGAATCTGATGCGCACCGGGCTCGCTCAGCCTGGCGCGAGCAGGGAGGTAGCGAAAAAGCCCTGCTCGATTGTGCACCTGATCAGTTTGACCTTGTGGTAGATGCGTTGTTTGGTGTTGGACTGAATAGAGCCCTCGAGGGAGACCCCGTGACCTGGGTACAACATGTCAATGCCAGTTCTACGCCCGTGATCTCAGTCGATGTGCCTTCTGGTTTAAATGCTGATAACGGCCATGTTCCCGGTGCTGCCGTACGCGCCCACCTAACGGTAAGTCTGGTGGCATTAAAGCGCGGTTTACTCACAGGTAAAGCTCAGAACCATACGGGTGAGCTTGTTTTAGAGGACTTAGGCATTGGTGAGACTTTTAAGCAGCAAAATGAAGCCGACTGGTTTCGGGTCGATGCCGGAGGGTTAGGCAATTGGCTACCGGCCCGGGCGCGCTGCACTCATAAAGGCGAACAAGGCCATGTGCTTATCGTGGGTGGGCAGCCGGGTATGTCAGGGGCGGTGATACTGGCTATGAAGTCCGCCTTGCGAGCAGGTGCGGGTAAAGTTTCAGTGGCGTGCCACCCCGACGTTCAAGCAATTGTTGCAGCGGCTCAGCCAGAAGCTATGGTGCATTCTATTAAAGACGAAGATACGTTAAAGCCGTTGTTACGTGATGCCTCGGCGATTGCTCTTGGTCCCGGGTTAGGGCAAAGCCGTTGGAGTCACGATGTGTTTTCACAAGTGATGAAGGCGGATGCATTGAAAGTGATAGACGCCGATGGTTTGAACCTACTGGCAAGTTATCCGGCCCGGTCGTCAAAGTTACTGCTGACGCCGCACCCGGGAGAGGCGGCCAGGTTACTGCAAACGACAGCTGATGAAGTGGAAGCCGATAGGTTTTTAGCGGTAACACAACTACGCGAAAAGTACGGTGCTCAAGTTCTACTTAAAGGCGCCGGCTCGCTGCTGGTCACCGATCGCGGGAGATGCTTGATTGACAGAGGTTCACCGGCAATGGCGTCGGGTGGTATGGGTGATTTATTAACGGGGTTGATAAGCGGCCTGTTAGCGCAAAGAATGGCACCGGCACAGGCATTAATTGCTGGCGCCTTATGGCATGCCATGGCTGGCGAAGAAGCAGGAAAAGATGGCGAGCGGGGAACCTTAGCCTCTGATTTGTTGCCCTATATACGGCGGTTGGTGAATGGATATGGAAGGGACGATGACTGAGGTACACCACTGTAAATTAGCAAATGAAGCTGAGACGCTGGCGCTTGCGAAGAAATTTTCAGAAGTTTTACAAGCTCCTTTGGTGGTCTATTTGAAAGGGGAATTAGGTGCCGGTAAGACAGCATTTTGTCGTGGCGTTATTCAGGCTTTAGGCCATTGTGGCGCGGTAAAAAGTCCCACTTACACCCTTGTAGAGCCTTATCAGCTGCAGGGATGGCGCATTCACCATTTTGATTTATATCGGCTGGCTGATCCGGAAGAGCTTGAGTACATGGGAATTCGTGATTATTTTGCCGAAGATACGCTAAACTTTATAGAATGGCCTGATAAAGGCTATGGCTGGCTACCGGGGGCGGACATAGAAATCCGAATCGAGTATGCTGGTGAAGGACGTAAAATAACTTTCAGTGCGCTAACTGAAGCCGGACAAAGAATAATTAAAACATTATGATGCAGCGATTTTGGGTGTTTTTGTTTGCTTGTGTTCCTCTGTGGGCATGGGCTGACAATAGTGTAGACAGTGTAAGGGTGTGGCCATCTCCGGATAAAACGCGGGTGGTCTTTGACCTGTCTGATACACCGGACTATTCCTATTTTACGCTTTATCAGCAAAAGCCTTATCGGCTGGTTATTGATTTCAACAATACGTCGCTAAAAGCGAATTTGAATAATTTGGGTAAAGACTCTCTGCTGGTGGATAAAATTCGCACCAGTTCGCCCAAAAACTCCCGTAGCACTCGCATCGTTATTGAACTGGATTCAAAAAGTGACGCGAACCTGTTTACCCTTCCGGCCAACGACTCTTATAAAGATCGCTTAGTGGTGGACTTACCGGGTAAGTCGATTGAGCGCAGCGGACCGGCAAAGTCTGTTTCTGAACTGAAAGACAGGCGCGTAACCGTTGCCATTGACGCTGGTCATGGTGGTGATGATCCCGGTTCTATTGGTCCACGCGGCACCTACGAGAAGCACGTCGTTATTCGTATCGCGCGGGCGCTGGCTAAGCTGATTAATGATGACCCGGGTATGCAGGCTTATTTGATTCGTACCGGTGATTACTACGTAGGCCTTAATGAACGCCCGCAGAAAGCCTGGGATGTAAAAGCCGACTTTTTTGTCTCTATCCACGCTGACGCGTTTCGAACGCCACAGCCGAATGGTGCTTCGGTCTGGGTGCTATCGAAGCGGCGGGCTGATTCCGAAGTGGGTCGTTGGCTTGAGAACCGGGAACAACAGTCGGAACTGCTGGGTGGTGTTACCGACATCCTCAGTAAAAACGGCCACGAACCCTACTTAGCAGAAACCTTGCTGGATATGTCGATGGACAGTTCTATTGCGGGAGCATACAGCGCTGCAAAACACATTATTGATGAGATGGCTGGGGTTACAAAAATGCATAAAAAGACCCCTCAGGCAGCAAGTTTCGCAGTTCTTAAATCACCAGATAAACCGTCATTACTGGTAGAAACAGGGTTCATTTCTAACCCCAGAGAAGAGCAACTGCTAACCAGTAATGCCCACCAGCAAAAACTGGCGCGAGCGCTTTATAATGGTATCCGGCGTTATTTTGTCAGTAACCCAATCGACAATACTTACTTGGCCAATCAAAGTAGTTTTACTTATACCGTGAAGTCGGGTGACTCTTTGTCTGTTCTCGCTCAGCGTTATAACACTACCGTCAAAGCCATTAAATCTGAAAATAGTCTGGCCAGTAATACGCTTAAAATTGGCCAGAAGCTGACGATCCCGAGTCGCTGATGGCTATTCAGCAGTTACCCATTGAGCTGGCGAACCAAATTGCTGCGGGTGAAGTGGTTGAGCGCCCTTCGTCGGTGGTTAAAGAGTTAGTTGAAAATGCGCTGGACGCTGGCGCAACCCAGTTAGTACTGGATATAGAGCAGGGCGGCAGCAAGCGAATAAGAATTCGTGATAACGGCTGCGGTATCGTTAAGCAGGAACTAACGCTGGCGTTAAGCCGGCATGCCACCAGTAAAATCAAAAGCCTGGATGATTTGGAACATATTGGGAGCCTTGGCTTTCGTGGTGAGGCTTTGGCCAGTATTAGTTCGGTTTCTCGTTTACGTTTAATATCAAAACCGCCGGAGCAAGAAGAAGCCTGGCAGGCCTGGGCCGAAGGCCGGGACATGCAGGTTAATATTGAGCCGGCAGCTCACCCCGACGGCACTACGGTTGATATTCAGGACTTATTTTTTAACACGCCGGCAAGACGTAAGTTTCTGCGTACAGAAAAAACTGAATTCACTCATATTGATGAAGTGATAAAGCGTATTGCGCTCAGTCGTTTTGAAGTTGGTTTCCAACTGAATCATAACGGCAAATCAGTCCGTATGTTTCCGCAGGCGCTGAGCGAAAAACAACAGTTGCAGCGGTTGGCAAAAATTTGTGGTGGTGGCTTTGCTGAACAAGCTTCGACTATCGATGCGGTGGACGGAGATTTTCATTTAACTGGCTGGCTCGTTCCCCCTGAGCATTGCCGGCACCAGGGTGATATTCAATATTTTTTCGTAAATGGTCGCATGATGCGGGACAAGTTGTTGTCGCACGCAGTACGCCAGGCGTATGAAAAGTATTTGCCAAACGAGCGGGTCCCTACCTTTGTGCTCTATTTTGAATTGCCGTCAGAGCAGGTGGATGTGAATGTGCATCCGGCCAAACATGAAGTGCGGTTCCATCGCCAGCGGCAAGTGCACGACTTTATTCTGACGCGTATTGAGCAAGCTTTGATGCAGTTGGTTGCAACAGATAGCCCGCAATCTGCTGTGACTCACCAGCATCATTATGGTTCACAAGAACGCCCGTCAGGACCAACGTCGTTTCTTTCCGGCAGAGCTTCAGGCGGAAGTGTCTTAGGTGAAAGAAAAGCATCAGGTTCGTTGTTGCCAAATGCCGCCCGAGTTCAAAATAGTATCAGTAGCGGACAACCCCAGACAGAGCCAGGAGCGGTAAAATCGGAAGAAAACTGGCGGGTCCTTACGGTTTTTAATGGTGTTTACGCGCTTATTAGAAATGAACAAAACCTGGCCTGGCTAAACCTGGCAAAAGTGCATACCGAATGCGTTGCTCAAAAGCTGATTCAACAACTGCAGGACGGGCTCAATGGCCAGCCACTGCTAGTACCTGTGGCAGTTAATTTAGCGAATTTACCGGGCCCGGCAAGTCAGTGGCCGCAACAGGAGTTGAATCAGTGTGGCGTAGTGTATCAGTGCCAGCGCGAACAGGTCATTATTGAGCAAATGCCTGAAATGCTGCGTCAGGGGAATGTGGTTAGTGGTTTTACCGAACTATTAAAGCTATTAACAGAAGGTGCTGAAACTGAGGCGTTGGCGAGTTGGCTTGCGCAGTTTGCGGGTCTTGAGTCATACAGCATCACTCAGGCTGAACATTGGCTTATTCAGTGGCGTTCACAGCTTTTTGAAGCACCGGATGTACTGCAGCGATTGCCGCTACCCGGAGAACGTCATGCACAGTAAGGACGCTGTTATAGCGATTTATGGGCCGACAGCATCGGGCAAAACGGCGTTGTCACTGGCTCTATGTAAGCAACTGGATTGCGAAATTATTTCTGTAGATTCAGCACTGATATACCGCGGTATGGATATTGGTACAGCTAAGCCCAGCGCCGAGGAACAAGCTCAAGTTCCTCATCATTTACTGGATATTCGTGACCCGGCTGAAACCTATTCCGCGGCCGACTTTCAAAAAGACGCTTTGGCATTAATTGAAGACATTCAGCAACGTGGCAAAGTACCTTTGTTGGTTGGCGGCACCATGTTGTATTTTAAAGCATTGCTGGAAGGACTCTCGCACTTACCTGAGTCGGATGCGAGCGTACGAGAAAGGCTTTCGGCTGATTTGCGTAACAAAGGGTTAGCTGAGTTACACAAGCAGCTGCAGGAAGTGGATCCGGTAAGCGCTGAACGCATTCACCCAAATGACCCTCAGCGGATTATACGTGCTCTGGAAGTGTATGAACTCGCCGGTAAAAGCCTGACGGAGCTTACGCGGGAACGCTATGGTCAGTTGGATAAACCTATTTATCAATTTGCGGTGGCCCCGGCAGAACGGGAAGTTTTACACCAGCGTATCGAACAGCGCTTTGATCAGATGTTGGCACAACCTTTTGAAGACGAAGTTAAAAAGCTGTTTGACCGCGATGATCTGCATCCGGATCTTCCGTCCGTACGCAGTGTGGGTTATCGTCAAATGTGGCAGTACCTTGCCGGTGAACTTAGCTATGATGAAATGCGCGAGCGCGGCATTATAGCAACACGGCAGTTGGCAAAGCGGCAAATGACATGGCTACGGGGCTGGCCCGGCGTTCATTGGCTGACCACTGGCGATACCGACATGGAGGCCAAAGTATTAAGGGTAATGCAGCAGCCGGCAAAGAAATTTGACCGTCAGGATTGAAATACGACGTTTAAGCCCGCAGATCCAATTTCTGACTAAATGAGTAATTCTTAACGTTTTTCTTATTGCAAAAATTCTTTACTGGTCTAGTGTGTCTTTACAGGTGACTGCAAATTGGCAGTCCTGTGGCTTACTATTTACACATTGGATATTAATAACGATAAAAAGGAATCCAAGATGGCTAAGGGGCAAACTTTACAAGACCCATTCTTAAATGCGTTACGTCGTGAACGCATACCAGTATCTATATACTTAGTTAATGGCATTAAATTACAGGGACAAATTGAGTCTTTTGATCAGTTTGTTGTCTTATTAAAAAACACGGTTAGCCAAATGGTTTACAAGCATGCAATCTCAACGGTTGTGCCTGCGCGTATCCCACAAAATTATTTGCCGCAGCAAGCCGCAGAAGATATGGCTGAATTAGAAGATTAATAATGAAAGAGAGGTCTGAACAACTTGTTCGATAGGTATGAAGGTGGCGACTACGCAATATTGGTTCATGTGGATTTACCCGCAGAAGTTGACCGAGAAGATCTCTCAGAATTACAACTCTTAGCTGATTCTTCGGGCGTGAAAACGATGGGAGTGATGACATCCAGTCGTAGCTCCCCAACTCCCCGATATTTTGTTGGTAGTGGTAAGGCAGAAGAAATTGCCGAACAGGTGAAGCTGTTAGACGCCAACATTGTTATCTTTAATCACGCGCTGTCACCTACCCAGGAGCGAAACCTTGAGGCTGTTTGTAAATGCCGGGTTTTAGATCGTACGGGTCTTATTCTGGATATTTTCGCGCAGCGTGCGCGTACTCACGAGGGTAAGCTACAAGTTGAGCTTGCACAGTTGCGTCATATATCAACTCGTTTGGTACGAGGCTGGACCCACCTTGAAAGACAAAAAGGTGGTATAGGTTTACGTGGACCGGGTGAAACCCAGCTTGAGACCGACAGACGTTTAATTCGCGGACGTATTAAAAACATTTTAAAGCGTCTGGAAAAAGTACAAAAGCAGCGGGAACAGGGTCGTCGTGCACGTAAGAAAGCAGATATTCCGACGGTATCGCTGGTGGGTTATACCAACGCTGGTAAGTCGACGTTGTTTAATCGCCTGACTGAGGCGGGTGTTTATGCGGCGGATCAACTATTCGCTACGCTTGATCCAACCCTCAGAAAACTTGCAGTAGAAGATATTGGCGACGTTATTCTGGCCGATACCGTTGGTTTCATTCGTCACTTACCGCATGACCTGGTCGCTGCTTTTAAGGCAACGCTTCAGGAAACTCAAGAAGCCGACTTATTATTACATGTGGTTGATGTCAGCGACGAACAGCAGCAAAATAATATGGATCAGGTTGCTGAGGTTTTAGAAGAAATTGATGCGGGTGATGTACCTCAGTTAATTATTTGTAATAAAATAGATCAAGTAGATGGTGCCGAACCCAGAATCGATTACGATGATAACGAAAAGCCAATAAGAGTATGGGTTTCAGCTCAACAGGGGTTTGGTATTGAGCATGTGCTGGAAGCGTTGCGGCAGATACTTGGTCCACAGATGGTTGAGCTGTCCCTTAAAATCCCGCACTCAATGGGCAAATTACGTGGTACATTATACCGTTGGAATTGCGTAACATCAGAAGATGTTAACGAAAATGGCGAACTTGCGTTGCAAGTGCGAATGTCATCGGTAGACTGGCAGCGTTTACATAAGGCCTACGGCAATCAACTGGATGACTTGGTCATCCCTGAATAAAAATTATTAGCAACAGTTTTATTAAAAACTTGGAGCACTCAATGGCTTGGAATCAACCGGGAAACGGTAATAACAACGACCGTGACCCATGGAAAAATCAAGGTGGCCGGGATCAGGGGCCACCTGATCTCGACGAAGCAGTTCGTAAACTGTTTTCCAAATTCGGTTTTGGTGGCAAGAAAGGCGGCGGCTCGGGGGGCAGTTCAGGTATCCCGAGTAAAGGTATCGGTATTATCGCAATTATTGCGTTAATTGTTTGGTTTATCGCTGGCTTCTACACAGTAAAAGAAGCCGATCGTGGTGTTGTACTGCGTTTCGGTCAATTCCATTCACTGGTTGAGTCGGGACTTCACTGGCGTCCGGTATTTATTGACTCGGTAGAGCATGTCGATGTGAATAATATCCGCTCGGACAAAACCGACGGTTATATGCTGACTCAGGATGAAAACGTGGTTCGGGTTGAGCTAGACGTGCAATATCGAGTTGTTGATCCACGTGCTTATTTATTTAACGTGGAAAATGCTGATGGTGTTTTATCTCGAGCGACTGACAGTGCATTGCGTTTTGTAGTGGGTCACACCACCATGGATGAAGTTTTGACTCGTGGCCGTGAACAAGTCAGAGCTGATACTTTAGATATGCTCGAACAAACCATGAACCCTTATACAGTGGGTTTGCAGGTTGTTGATATTAACTTGCTGCCAGCACGTCCGCCGGAAGCGGTTAAAGATGCGTTTGATGATGCCATCTCAGCACAGGAAGATGAAGAGCGCTTCATCCGTGAAGCTGAGGCTTATGCTCGTGAAGTAGAGCCATTGGCTCGTGGTAGGGTGCGTCGTATGTTGCAGGAAGCACAGGCTTACCGTGAACAGATTATCCTGGAAGCTCAGGGTGAGGTTGCTCGCTTTGAAGAGCTGTTACCTCAATATCAAAATGCGCCAGAAGTCACTCGTGAGCGTATTTACTTAGATACGTTACAAGACCTTTACGCGAAAACGCCTAAAGTATTGGTTGACGTTGAAGGTGGTAATAACATGATGTATTTACCACTTGAAAAGCTTCTGGAAAAGCAAGGTCGAAATACGAATACATTCTCTCCGACGCGTGTTCCTGAAAATGTTTCAGGTGGCTCTTCAAACAGTGGTTCAGAGTCACAAAATACGCGCAGCAGTAACCGTAGCGGAGGTCGAAACTAATGAAAAACCTAATCGCAATTATTGTTGTGGTCCTGGTCGTTCTGGGTCTGTCCTCCGTTTATGTGGTTAAAGAGGGCGAACGTGCCATCTTAATCCAATTCGGTAAAGTTGAACGTGACGCTCAGACGGGTGAAGCCATGGTTTTCGAACCAGGTCTGCATCTTAAAATTCCTTTCATTGAGCAGGTTAAAAAGCTTGATGCGCGTCTACAGACGTTGGACGGAGATCCGGATCGCTTTGTAACAAGTGAGAAGAAAGATTTGATTGTTGATACCTACGTCATGTGGCGTATTAATGACTTCTCGACCTTTTACTTGAGTACTAATGGCGGTAACTATCTCCAGGCCGAAGCACTGCTGACACGTCGTATTAACAGTGGCTTACGCAGTGAGTTTGGTAACCGCACTATTTCAGACATCGTCTCCGGCGAGCGTGATGAGTTAATGCGCGAAGCTCTGATTCAGGGCTCAGAAAGTGCTTCCGACTTAGGTGTTGAAGTGCTGGATGTTCGGGTTATGCAAATCAACTTACCGAACGAAGTGAGTCAGTCCATTTACCAGCGTATGCGTGCAGAACGTAATGCGGTGGCGACAGAGCACCGTTCAGAAGGTCGTGAGCAGGCTGAGTTTATTCGTGCTGATGTTGACGCCCGTGTCACGGTAATGCTTGCTGATGCTAAGCGTCAGTCACGTGAATTACGTGGTGAAGGTGATGCGGAAGCAGCGAGAATTTATGCTGAGGCGTATCAAAAAGATGCTGAGTTCTTTGCATTTATTCGCAGCATGGAAGCTTACAGTAGCTCATTCGGTACCGGCAATGACATGTTAGTGCTGGATGCGAACAGTGACTTCTTCCGTTATTTACAAAATATGATGGGAAAATCTGAAGAGTAATCAAGAATGAGCGTCTGATGTGATCATCAGGCGCTCTCCTCCGATGTACAAACCCTCCGATAAAAGGTAAGATCGCTCCGATTTTTTTTACGCGGGGCAATCATGAGTCAGAACGTTGTAATTCTAGGCACCCAATGGGGTGATGAAGGCAAAGGTAAAATTGTCGACCTGTTAACCGATAAAGCCACAATGGTTGTGCGGTATCAGGGTGGACATAACGCTGGACACACATTGGTTATTGACGGTGAAAAGACCGTTCTGCATTTAATTCCTTCAGGTATTCTACGCACCAACGTTCAGTGCGTTATTGGCAATGGTGTCGTTTTGTCACCTGAAGCGCTGATGGAAGAAATGGCCATGTTGGAAGCACGTAATGTTCCTGTTGCTGACCGTCTTCGAATTAGCAAAGCCTGCCCTCTAATTTTACCATTCCATATTGCCCTTGATCAGGCACGTGAGCGTGCCCGAGGTAAAGAGGCGATTGGAACAACCGGTCGTGGTATTGGTCCTGCGTATGAAGATAAGGTTGCCCGCCGCGGTCTGCGCGTTGGCGACCTGTTCGATATGAAACGCTTCGGTGAAAAGCTAAAAGAACTGGTCGACTACCACAACTTCTCTTTGGTTGAATACTACAAAGCTGATCCGATTGACTTTGAAACTGTTCTGAAGCAATGCGAAGAATTCGCTGAAGTATTAAAACCAATGGTAGCCGATGTACCATCGTTACTGGATAAGGCTCGCAAAAACGGCGAGTCAATAATGTTTGAAGGTGCGCAGGGCACTTTACTGGACATTGATCACGGTACTTATCCCTACGTCACCTCTTCAAATACGACTGCCGGTGGCGTTGCTACAGGCGCTGGTTTTGGTCCTCGTTATATTGACTATGTGTTAGGTATTGTAAAAGCCTATACCACTCGTGTCGGTAGTGGACCTTTCCCGACAGAACTCGATTGTGAAGTGGGGCAGTATTTAGGTGAAAAAGGCCATGAATTTGGTGCAACAACGGGACGTAAACGTCGTACTGGCTGGATAGACGCCGTTGCCATGCGCCGGGCTGTACAAATCAACTCTATCAGTGGCTTCTGCTTAACTAAGTTAGACGTATTAGACGGCCTTAAAGAATTGAAAATTTGTACCGGCTACCAACTTGCTGACGGCAGTGTGACCGATCACCCGCCGTTATCTGCAGAAGATTACGAAGTTGTTGAGCCTATTTACGAAAGCATGCCTGGCTGGCAACAAAGCACAGTGGGTGTAACAAAGCACAATGAGTTACCTCCTGAAGCGCTGGCTTATATTGCCCGTATTGAAGCCTTAACAGGTGTTCCGGTAGACATCATTTCAACCGGTCCTGATCGTAAAGAAACCATCGTTTTACGGCACCCTTTTGGCAAGTAAACGACTATAGTATATGTTACTAAAAGACGGTCAGTTTTCATCCGATGTAGATAAAAACTGACCAGTCAGAACAAAAAAATCAAAAAAATTGCACGCATCTATTGCACTATCAAATTTAGTACCATAGAATGCGCTCCACCTAACCGGGGTGCCGGCATAGCTCAGCTGGTAGAGCAACTGACTTGTAATCAGTAGGTCGGGAGTTCGACTCTCTCTGCCGGCACCAATTCAAATTGCAAAATGCGGGAGGGGTTCCCGAGTGGCCAAAGGGATCAGACTGTAAATCTGACGGCTCAGCCTTCGCAGGTTCGAATCCTGCCCCCTCCACCACGCAATTTCCTTGGTTTTGAGGTGGCCTCACAAAATTGTGAATTTGCGGGTGTCGTATAGTGGCTATTACCTCAGCCTTCCAAGCTGATGACGCGGGTTCGATTCCCGCCACCCGCTCCAAATTCCGTTAGTGCTGATATAGCTCAGTTGGTAGAGCGCACCCTTGGTAAGGGTGA